>JADMIO011367080.1_pt1 | contig 54644 bp, 50 predicted proteins | sample 8958161 | NCBI WGS metagenome assembly JADMIO01 (sample SAMN16585339, study PRJNA669376) | soil metagenome | isolation source: Crop rotation soil | place: USA: Cullars Rotation, Alabama | collected 2011
CCGCGACAACTTGTCCACGTGGAATTCTAAGCTTAGGATCCCAATGTGCTGGAAAGTCGCGATAATCTACGAGTCACGCCCCAACGTGACGGCCGATGCGGCCGGTCTCTGTCTCAAGGCAGGCAACGCGACAATCCTGCGCGGCGGCTCCGAGGCGCTGCGCAGCAACCAGGCAATCGCCGCCTGCGTGCACGAAGGCCTGCGAGCCGCAGCCCTGCCCGAGAATGCCGTTCAAATCGTCGCAACCACGGATCGCGCCGCCGTCGGCCATCTGGTTGCGATGGAGACATACGTCGACGTGATCGTCCCCCGCGGCGGCAAGAGCCTCATCGAGCGTGTCGCGCGCGAGGCCAAGGTGCCGGTGCTGAAGCATCTCGACGGCGTGTGTCACGTTTTTATCGATGCCGCGGCTGACATCGACAAGGCCATTCGCATCGCCGACAACGCCAAGACGCAGCGCTATTCGCCGTGCAACACCATGGAGACGCTGCTCGTGGATGCGCAGATTGCGCAACGCGTGCTGCCGCCGCTCGCCCGCATCTACACCGAGAAGGGCGTGGAGCTCCGTGGCTGCGAGCGCTCGCGTGCGCTGGTGCCGGCGATGAAGGCTGCAACCGAAGACGACTGGTACACCGAATACCTCGCACCGATTCTTGCCGTGCGCGTTGTCGACGGCCTCGACGCGGCGATGAGCCATATCGCGCAGTACGGCTCGCAGCACACCGATGCCATCGTCACCGAGGACTACAGCGCGGCGATGCGCTTCCTGCGCGAAGTGGACTCGAGCTCGGTGATGGTCAACGCCTCGACGCGGTTCGCCGATGGCTTCGAATACGGGCTGGGCGCGGAGATCGGCATATCGACCAACAAGCTGCATGCGCGCGGGCCGGTCGGCCTCGAAGGCCTCACCAGCCGCAAGTGGGTGGTGCTGGGATCGGGTCAAATCCGGAGCTAGGCTCGAGCCGGCTTCCGCTTTCGCGCGCTTCCGATGTCCTCGTCGGTTTCGATATCGATCGCGACGAACACCGCCATCACTCTGTCCAAGGGGTTTGGCTGGATGGTGACGGGCTCGCCGACGCTCTTCGCCGAGACCATCCACTCCGCAGCGGACGTAGGCAACCAGGTCCTGCTCAAGATCGGCGAACTGCGCGGCCGCGGCGGCCCCGACGAACTTCATCCCTTCGGCAAGGTGCAGGAGAAGTATTTCTGGGCGCTGGTCTCCGCGATCAGCGTGTTCTTCATCGGCTGCGGGGTGAATATCTATCACGGCATCCACGCACTCACCTCCAGGGTCGAGGTCGAGCCCTTCAGCCTGCTGGTGGTGGGCCTGCTCGTCTTTTCGCTCATGCTCGAGGCCTGGACGTTCTCCGTCGCGTTGAAGGAGATCGGCGGCTGGCGGAAGATCCACGAAAACAGGCGCAACACGACCGTGCTCGCGGTGCTGCTCGAAGATTCGGTGGCTTTGCTCGGGATCCTGCTCACGCTGGTCGTGGCGGGAATTTCGCTGTGGCGAGGCCCGTCGCCGATCTTCGACGCGTGCGTCGCTATCGCGGTCGGCGTGCTGTTGGGCGTCATGGCGATCTTTCTGGCAACGCTCAACCGGTCGCTGCTGATCGATACATCGGATGTCGCGCTCGATCAGGATGCGGAGATCTGGCTCAAGGAGCGCAAAGTCAACGCGCAGGTCGGCTCGCTTATCCTGGAGGACGACCGGCTCGTCATTTTCGTGCATGCCGACCGTGTGGTCCCCGAGTCGCCGGCGCTGAGCGAAGCGTTACGGGCGCATTTCGCCCAAACCGCTGGCAAGACCGTCGATATGGTGTACTGGCGCTACGGCGCCGACAGGAGCCGGAGCCGCTAGTAGGTAGCGGTGCGGGGCTTTGCGTCGCGGGCGCCCGCTCGCAGCCAACCGAGCCACGCCACCGCCAGCGCCACAACCACCAGCACAGGCAGCGCGCCGGCGTTCATGGTTTCCCACCCCGCGGCGTTGACCAGCGCGCCCGACGAAAAAGAGGAGATGCCCATCACCGCGAACACCAGAAAGTCGTTGAGTCCCTGTGTCTTGGCCCGTTCCGTGGGCGCATAGGATTCGGTCAGCAAGGTCGTACCCCCGACGTACATGAAGTTCCAGCCGACGCCGACCAACGCGAGCGCGAAAAGGAAATGCGCGATCGAGACGCCGTTCAAGGCAATACCGACGCTGATTGCGATGAGCCCGATGCCTGTGGCGATCACCTTGAGGGTGCCGAACCTGCGAACCAACGATCCCGTGAAAAAGCCTGGCAGATACATGCCGACCACATGCCACTCGATCACCATGGCCGCGGCGCTGTAGGGATAGCTGCAAAAGCTCATCGCCAGCGGCGTGGCGGTCATCAGCAGATTCATGAGGCCGTAACCGAGGCCGCCGGCCATCGCCGCGACGATGAAGACCGGCTGCCGCGCAATCACCGAAAGCGGCCGCCCTCCGCCCGAATGTTCCTCCGGTGGTGGTTTAGGCACCCTTACCTGTGCTTGCACGAAAAAGGCGAGCACGGCAATCGCGCTCAGGACCAGGAACGAGCCGAGGAATGGCGTCGGCAGGATGTCCTTCCCCCACCGCGTCGCTTCCGGCCCGACGAAGCCGCCCACAATGCCGCCCGCCAGCACCAGCGAGATAGCCTTTGCCCTGTAGCCCGGCTCGGCCACTTCCGCCGCGGCAAAGCGGTACTGCAACCCGAATGCGGTGTAGATGCCTATGATCGCGGTGCCGATGCAGTACAGCGCGAAGCTCTGCTGCGACAGCGCAAACGCGCACGTGAAGCTGCCGATGATGGCGATGACCGAGGCGGTCATGAAGCCGCGTCGGCGCCCCACCCGGCTCATCCACAGCGATGCCGGCATCGTCGCCGCGGCCGACCCCAGCACATAGGTGGTTACCCCAAGCGTGGAGAGCGACTTGTTGCCGGCGAGAGCGAAGCCGATGAGGCCGTTCATCGCGATCAGGCCGGCATTGTTGATGAGCAGCAGCGCCTGACAACAGGCCAGGAGGAAGATGTTGCGGTGCGTGCTTCTCATGGGTACCCGGCCTTTGGAATAAGCTCGCGCGGGAATATGCTAATTTCTTTATTACTATATCAGACACCCCATGAACCCCTTAGCCATTGAGATCCTCGATTTCTGGTTCGGACCGACGAAGGAAGCGCGCGATGTCTGGTTCCGCAAGGACCCGGCGTTCGACGCCACGATTCGCGCCCGCTTCGCCGACGCGGTCACGGCTGCGATTGGAGGCGACTACGAATCGTGGACCCAGGAGCCGCGCGGCGCCCTCGCGTGCGTTCTTTTGCTCGATCAGTTCACCCGCAACATCTACCGCGACACGCCGCGCGCCTTTGCCGGCGACGGGCGCGCGCTTGCCATTGCCCAGCAGATGGTGGCCTCCGGGCAGGACAAGACGCTTGCGCCCTATGAACGGGCCTTCCTCTACCTGCCTTACGAGCACTCGGAAGACCCTGCCGTGCACGACCAGTCGATGGTGATTTTCACCCGCCTGCGCGACGATACCGGGCTCGAGGGACCGCTCGAATGGGCGGAGAAGCACGCCGCGATCGTTCGCCGCTTCGGCCGCTATCCGCATCGCAATGCGATCCTTGGTCGCACCTCGACGCCGGAAGAGATCGCGTTTCTGCAGGGGCCGAATTCGCGTTTTTGAGGTTCGTACATTTCGCGTAAGGTCAACGGTTTTGCTGCACTGCACGTTTTTGGCGACGAACGAGGCGCACGGACGCCTCTCTCCTGACGCATATGGGCGCGGCCCTCGGCATACTCGGCGGCACCTTCGATCCGATCCACTACGGGCATCTCGAGCTTGCGCGCGAGACGATGGAAGCGCTTGCTCTCGCGTCGGTCCGGATCATTCCGGCAGGCGATCCTCCGCATCGCGCCGTTCCCGTGGCCACCGCTGGCGAGCGTCTCGCCATGTGCGAGCTGGCGGTCGCGGAATATCACGGGCTTGCGGTCGATGCGCGCGAGATCGATCGCCCCGGCCGCAGCTATACCGTCGACACCTTGCAGGAATTGAGGCTCGAGGATCCCGCAAGGCCGCTGGCGCTGCTGATGGGCGCAGATGCATTCGTCGGGCTTCCCAACTGGCATCGCTGGCACGAGATCCTCGAGCTCGCGCATATCGTGGTGGTGGCGAGGCCCGGTATCGGGCTGGAAGGACAGTTGCCGCTCACCTTGGCGCGCGAATGGGAGCACCGTTACACCAACGATGCCAAGGGGTTGTCCAATGCGCCGGCGGGAACTTTCATCCGTCAGGCGATCACGCCGCGTTCCGTTTCGGCATCGACCATCCGCGCGACGCTCGCCCGCGGCGACCTCGCTTCGGTACGTGGTTTGCTTCCGGCGGCGGTATTGGCCTATATTGAGCGCAATCGTCTTTACGGCTCAGGCAAGGATGCGTCTTAACAAACTGCAGAAAACCGCTATCGCGGCGCTCGAAGACATCAAGGCCCGCGACATCACTGTCCTCGATGTGCGCAAGCTCACCAGTCTGTACGACACGCTGATCGTCGCCAGTGGCGAGTCCAACCGCCAGGTGAAGGCGCTCGCCCAGAACGTTCGCGACAAGCTCAAGGAAGCCGGCGCCACCATCGTCGGCGTCGAGGGCGAAGCGACCGGTGAATGGATCCTGGTGGACGCCGGCAGCGTCGTCGTGCATGTCATGCAACCGACCGTGCGCGCTTACTACAACCTCGAGGAATTGTGGACGCCGCCGCGGCCCGTGCGCCGGACCAGGGTGAAGGCCAGCGAAGCCAGCGCGGTGTAAAACGCGGCTCCCGGAACTGCAACACCGAGCACCGTTTTACTTCGGGCCGATGGCGCCGTGAACCTGCGGGTTGTCGCGCTTGGCCACCGGATGCCCGCTTGGGTGACGGCCGGCTGGGAGGATTACGCCCGGCGCCTGCCGCGCGAATTTGTCCTCTCCCTCATTGAGCTCAAGCCCGAGCCCCGCGACAGCGGCAAACCTACCGGGAAGCTGCTGGAAGCGGAGGCGACGCGCATCCTTGCGGCGTGCAAAGGCGCCCGATTGATCGCGCTCGACGAGCGCGGGGAGAGTTGGCCCACGCGCGTGTTCGCTGAGCGCATCGCCGCCTGGCGCGAAGAGCGCACCGATCTGGCGTTCGTCATCGGCAGCGCCGACGGACTTGCCGAGCCCATCAAACGCGCAGCCGGAGCGGTGCTTGCGCTCTCCGCCATGACGCTGCCCCACGCGCTGGTGCGAATCGTCCTCGCCGAGCAGATCTATCGGGCGGTGAGCCTCAATGCCGGTCATCCCTATCATCGCCAGTGAGCGAGGCGGCGTGAGAGCGAGGCGCGCGCCAGTGAGCGACGACGCCACGGCAGCCGGCATATACCTGGCATCGCGCAGCCCGCGACGGGTCGAGCTCCTGCGCCAGCTCGGCATTGCCTTCGAGATCGTCCGTCTGCGTGAGGCACCCGGACGACGCCGCGACGTGGTCGAGAAGCCTCGCCCGGGCGAACGACCGCACGACTATGTCCGTCGTATCGCGCTCGCCAAAGCCGCGGTCGCAGCCCGGAGCATCCGCTGGCGAGGCCTGGCCCCGAGGCCGGTGCTGGCCGCTGACACCGAAGTCGTACTGGACGATCACATCTTCGGCAAGCCCCGAGATCCGCAGCAGGCGATCGACATGCTGGCCGAGCTGTCCGGCCGCACGCACGAGGTAGTCACCGCGATCGCCCTTTCCTGGGCAAACGTGCAGGACCTCCGCCTGTCCACCACCCGGGTAACGTTCCGCAAACTGGGTCGCGACGAGATCGAGCGGTATGTGGCCGCCGGCGAGTCGCTGGACAAGGCCGGCGCCTATGCGATCCAGGGTCGGGCGGCGGTATTCGTTCGCTGGATCGCCGGCAGCTACTCTGGTGTCATGGGCCTGCCGCTTTTCGAGGCAGCGGAGGCGCTCGCAAAGATCGGCAGGCGCGTGCTATAACGAACCCGCCAGGCCGGGAGCCGCGGGCTGCCACGGCAGTCGGTGGGGCGCACGAGGCGGTTCGAATGACCCACGAAATCCTCATCAACGTCACGCCGCAGGAAACCCGCGTTGCCATGCTCGAGCAGGGCGTCGTGCAGGAGCTGCACGTGGAGCGGGCGAGCGCCCGGGGGTTGGTGGGCAATATCTGCCTCGGCCGCGTCGCCCGGGTGCTGCCCGGCATGCAGAGCGCGTTCATCGAGATAGGGCTCGAGCGGGCGGCGTTCCTGCACATCGCCGACATCTGGGAGCACCGCCAGAACGGCCATGGCGGCACCGACGTTCGGCCCATCGAAAAGATTCTGCACGAAGGCCAGCAACTGCTCGTCCAGGTGGTCAAGGATCCCATCGGCACCAAGGGCGCGCGGCTATCGACGCAAGTGAGCCTCGCCGGCCGGCTGCTCGTCTACCTGCCGCAGGATTCGCACATCGGCATCTCCCAGCGGATCGAGGACGAAGCGGAGCGCGAGATGCTCCGCGAGAAGCTCCAGCACCTGCTGCCGCAGGGCCATCCGGGCGGCTTCATCATCCGCACGATGGCGGAGACCGCCACCGAGCGCGAGATGCAGAACGACATCAACTATCTCACCAAGCTGTGGGGCGACTTGACGGCGCGTGCGCGGGAAGTGCCCGCGCCTGCGCTGCTGTACCAGGATCTCAATCTGGCGCAACGGGTGTTGCGCGACATGGCGACCGAGGAGACCGCGCGAGTGCTGGTCGATTCGCGCGAGACGTTCGTGAAGATGCAGGAATTCGCCCGCGAGTACACGCCGGCAATCCTGGAGCGCATCCATCACCATACGGGCGAGCGCCCGTTGTTCGACCTGAATGGTGTGGAGGACGAGATCGAGAAGGCGCTCGCGCGCCGCGTCGATCTGAAGTCGGGTGGTTATCTCATCGTCGACCAGACCGAGGCGATGACCACGATCGACGTGAACACCGGCGGCTTCGTCGGCGGCCGGAGCTTCGACGACACCATCTTCAAGACCAATCTCGAGGCGTCGCAGGTGATCGCGCGGCAACTCCGCCTGCGCAACCTCGGCGGGATCATCATCCTCGACTTCATCGACATGGAGAACCCGGAGCACCGGACCGCCGTGCTCGCCGAGCTGAACCGCGCGCTGGAAAAGGACCGCACGCGGCTCACCGTCAACGGCTTCACGCAGCTCGGGCTGGTCGAGATGACGAGGAAGCGCACGCGCGAATCGCTCGCTCACGTGCTGTGCGAGCAATGCCCGACGTGCCAGGGGCGCGGCGAGCTCAAGACCGCGCGCACGATCTGCTACGACATCCTGCGCGAGATCCTGCGCGAGGCGAAGCAGTTCAACGCCAGGGAGTTCCGCATCCTCGCATCGCAATCGGTGATCGACCTCTTCCTGGACGAGGAATCGCAAAGCCTCGCGCAGTTGGGCGACTTCATCGGCAAGCCGATCTCGCTGCAGGTGGAGTCGATCTACACCCAGGAGCAATACGACATCGTCCTGATCTGATCAAGATCAACTGCGCGGTCCGATTGCTTTGGCGTGCCCTCGGACCTTTGCGCACTCCGGACGCTCGCAACGATTTCCCCGTCTCCTGATCGAAGGCCTGAGCCGAATCGATGCCGCTGCTGCAAAAACTGCGCGAGCGCATCCGCGCACTCTTCGCGCGCTTCTTCCCGCCGAAGCTGCCGGAGCCCGGCCGCTTTGTCAGCGGGAGCAAGTTCTCCTGGCGCGGCTTCCTGTCGAGCTCTCCCTGGCAGGTGCCGCAACGCGAGTACCTGGTCTACGTTCCGGCCGGCGTCGGTGAGCGCTTCAGTTTCCGCCGTCATCCGCTGCTCGTGCTGATCCATGGCTGCCGCCAAACGCCGGAGGAAATCGCCGCCGCGACCCGCATCACCCAGCTCGCCGATACGCATCGCCTTCTCGTGTTGCTGCCGCGGCAGGCTGAGCGCGCCAATTCGTGGGGCTGCTGGAACTGGTTCGATCACGCCACGGTGCGCGGCTGGGGCGAGACGGCGATCGTCGCTGCCCACATACGGGCAGTCCGGCGCGACTATCGGATCGACAAGAAACGCGTATTCGTCGCGGGCATGTCGGCAGGCGGCGCGCTGGCGGCGGTCCTCGGAATACGCAGGCCCGATCTCGTCGCCGGCGTGTTCATTCACTCCGGGCTCGCCTGCGGCGCGGCATCGACGCCTTACCACGCGATCGACGTGATGAAGACGGGGCCCGATGGCGATGTGTTGCTGATTGGCCGTCATGCACGGGAGGAAGCCGATCCAAGGCATCTGCCGGTGCCGATCTTCGCGATGCATGGCGAGCGCGACGACGTGGTGAAGCCGATCAACACCGTCGAGCTTGTCCGGCAATATCTGGCGCTCAATGGTCACCCGGCTGTGAATGCAACGGCGCGAGGGACCTTGCCCCCGCCCGATCGCCAGTCGACGCTCACGACGGCGCAGGGCAGGAGCGTCACGACGAACGAATGGCTGGTGGATGGACTCTGCGTCGCCACGCACGTGCAGGTCGACGGACTCGGTCACGCCTGGAGCGGCGGCGATGAGCAGTATCCGTACAATGATCCGCAGGAGCCCCATGCAACCGAATTGCTGGCCGCCTTCATCGGCGGCAGATGAGCAAGACAGTCCACGCAGGAACGATGGGCAAGAGGATCAGCCATGACGATCACCGCCATGAACCACTTCACGATCCTCACCGACGATGTCGAGAGGACACGCGACTTCTACGGCGATCTGCTTGGCCTCGCCGAAGGCTACCGGCCTCCGCTGGGCATGCCCGGTGTGTGGCTCTACGCCGGCAATCAAGCCGTGCTGCACGTCGTGGGCGGCAGGAGCCGCGAGCAGTTGAAGCCCGGCGTCATCGATCACATGGCCTTTTCCGCGGTCGGGCTCGCTGATTCACTGGCGAAGCTCGCAGCACGCGGCATCGCGTATGACTGCCGCCGTCAGCCCGAATCGCGCATGTGGCAGGTTTTTTTCAAGGATCCGAACGGCGCGCTGGTCGAGCTCGATTTCGCTCCGCACGAAACGTTGCCCAGCCCATCGACCGAAGCTTCCCGTTGAGTCCCTACACCGCGCCGCTCGCCCCCGCTGTCATCGATCATCTGGTCGTCGCCGCCGTCACGCTCGCCGACGGCATCGACTACATTGCCAATCGCCTAGGCGTTGCCCCGCGAGCCGGCGGCAGGCACGAGACGATGGGTACGCACAATGCCCTGCTCAAGCTCGGCGAGCGCTTGTACCTCGAGGTGATCGCGATCGATCCGCAGGGCATCAAGCCATCGCGCCCCCGCTGGTTCGATCTCGACAACATCGCACTGCAAGCGGAGTTGACCGAAGAGCCGCGGCTGATCCATTGGGTTGCGCGAACCGACGATCTCGAGCGCGCCGCCGCGGCGTGCCCGGCCGATCTCGGCCATGTGCACGCGATGCGCCGCGGCGACTATCGATGGCGCATGACGATTCCCTACAACGGCAAGCTGCCGGAAAGAGGATTGGTGCCGACGCTGATCCAGTGGGACGTTGCGTCGCACCCCGCCGATGCCCTGCCGCATTCGCCAGTCACGCTGGTCCAACTTGCCGCGACGCATCCCGAGCCCGCCGCGGTGCGCGCGGCGCTCGCGGGGCTGAAGCTGCAGGATCGGCTAACGGTGACGTATGACCGACAGACCAGGCTTGCGGCGATGCTGCGCACGCCACAGGGCATGGTGACGTTGACGTCCTAAGGCTTCAGCGTCCGGGCTGGCGAAAGGTTTCGGCCGACGGCGCGAGCGTACTGCGCAATTCCTCGCTGTCTATGACCATGGCCGGCGTGCGCATGACATGCCACAGCACACGCGGATCCCATCGCCTGGCGCACAGATGTTCCCAGATCACCCGCGCGATGGCGGCGGTATCGCGCAGGGCACGATAATGGCTCGGACGCGCGGTGGCCTCGTAAATGGCTTCGATCGGCACCGCAACGCAGGTGTAGCCGAGCCGCTCCGCACGAATCAGCACGTCGCTATCGAAGCCATACGTGCTGCTGATGGTGTGATCGTTGGGCAACGCTGCAAGGAGTGTCGCGGGATAGAGGCGCTGGCCCGATTGCGAGTCGACAATCGCGTGTCCGGCGGCCCATGCCACGGACAGATCGGCAAGCCGGTTGCCCCAATAGCGCAAGCGCGGCATCGCGTCGCGGTTGCGCAGGCGGGCTGCGACGATCAATCGATGGGGATGAGCACGCGCGGCTGCGACAAGCCGCGGCACGTCCTCGACGCGATGCTGGCCATCTCCGTCCATCGTCACTACGGCGTCGATCTCGAGCGTCAGCGCGTGGGCGAAGCCGGTGGCCAGCGCCGCGCCTTTGCCGCGGTTGTGCTCGTGTCGGAGCAGCACGACCGGCAGCTCGCCCACGCACGCCGCAGTGTCGTCCGTCGAGCCGTCGTCCACCACGACCACGATGGGTGATTGCCGCAGCGCGCGCGCCGCGATCTCGCGGATCGTTCGCGACTCGTTGTAGGCGGGGATGACGATGGCGATGCGCATCAGTACATGGCCCCGTCGATCGACAGGACCTGCCCGGACACGTAGCCCGCGGCATCGGAGATGAGGAAAGCCACCACGGCGGCCACTTCATCGGGCGTGCCGGCGCGCTCCATCGGCACGAGCTGCTTGATCCGCTCCTCGGCGAAGAAATCCTCGGTCATCGCGGTGTCGATGATGCCGGGCGCGACCGAATTGACCGTGATGCCGCGGCGGGCGATCTCGATCGCGAGCGACTTGCCGGCCGCGATCAGGCCCGCTTTCGCGGCCGCGTAGTTCGCCTGCCCGCGGTTGCCGGAAAGTCCCGCGACCGACGCCACATTTACGATCCGGCCCCAGCGTGTGCGCATCATCGGCAACAGCAGAGGCTGCGTGACGTTGAAGAAACCGTGCAGCGAGACGTCGATCGGACTGTTCCACTGCACCGCCGTCATGCCCGCGAGCGGCGCGTCGGCAACCGTGCCGGCATTGTTGACCAGAATCTGGATCGGCCCGTCCCTGGAGATCTTTGCCAGTGCGTCCAGCGTGGCCTCGACATTGGTCACATCGAATCGCACGGTTTCCGCCGAGCCGCCGCTTTGCGTTATCTCGGCAACCAGCTCCGTCGCCTTGTCGGGCTGCCGGTGGGTGTGCACGATGACGTGGTGGCCGGCGGCGGCGATGCGCCGGCAGATTGCCTTACCGATGCCACCAGTGCCGCCGGTGACGAGCGCTCTTTTGATTGTCATAGGTCCGAATTCAAAAGCATGACGTTGGCGCGGCCTTCGAGCAGCGGCTCGCCACCAGCGCGGAGTGTGAATTTATACGAGAGCGCGTCCTCGCTGGCGGCGATCTTTTCCGCCTCGATCGCAAGCGGGGCTTCGAGCGCATCGAGCCGGTCGCGATGGAACACGCATTGGCGAACGCTCAGCAGCAGCCCGATGCGCGCACGAGCGCCGCTGCCGCGGCTCAAGCCGCCATGCACCGCCATCGCCTGGGCTGCGAACTCGATGCCGTGAACGCAGGAGAGTCGTCCGTCGCTGCGCAAAGGATTGGTCGGCAGCCGATGCTGGTCGCTGATGCAAAGGATGGAACGCGCATCCCAGTGCTCGACCGAATCGATGAGGCACATCGCCCCGTCGTGCGGCAGGAGCGAACGGATGGCTTCGCGATCGAGCTTCACGTCGCGTAGGCAAGCTCGAGGAACGTTGCATCGAAATACGGCAGCCGGACAGAGCCGGCACGCTGCCGTGCAATCGCGCCGAGCAGACGAAGCGCCTGCGCGGCGGGATTGCCCCCAAAGAACGAATCGAGATTGCTGCCGGCGGCATGGTCACTGCAGCACGAGCCCGCGTCCTTCTCGTGCGCGCCCGACGTGGTCCAGCTTTCGATGGTGCCGCTGCGGATTGCGTTGTGCGGCCCGCTCGGTGCGAGCAGCAACGCGCAGGCAAAAGTCTCATGGTCCAGACCGAGCTCGCGGAGCGACTCGGGAAACGCCGCGTCGACCGCGACATAAAGCACCGGCGACTGCGTGGCACACGCCTGCGCATACGATTCGATCAAGCCCGCGGCAAACGACGCGGCACCGGCGCAAAGTGCGACCGACGGCGCGTGGTTGTGCGCGGCAAGGCTCCAGTAGCCGGCCGCCGCATTGAACACCGAATTGTGGAAGAGCGTCGGCGATAGCGCCACGCTCGGTTGCGCGAGCGCCTGCAGCAGGTGTCCGAGCACGTCTCCGTCGCCGTGTCCGGAGCTGAAGACGCTGGGCAGTTGTGCGATCTGCGCCGGCGAAAGACCGGCGACGGCCTCCTCGGCAACCCGGAGCGCGAGATTGGCCACCGCGTTCGCTCGGCGCCGTTCGGTCGGCGGCAGTGAATTGGCGACGAGCTTCGGCAGCGGCTCCGCGCAGTAAGGCACGCTGCCGCGCAGGATTGCCTGGGCCTGCGGCCAGTCGACCATTCCCGCCGCGCAAACGCCGATCCCCCTGATGTCGAGCGGCATCGATTTGCGTTCGCGCCGCACGGGCGAGGACGCGACCTCCCCGACAGCCGGGCGCTCGGCGATCGTGCTCACGATGTCAATCCCAGAACGATGCTGCAATTGTTGCCGCCGAATCCGAACGAGTTGCTGAGCGCGCGATGAATGCTTTGCGCCCTCGCCTCGAGCACGACGTTGCAGCCGAAAACCGGATCGACCGTGTCGCAATTGAGCGTCCCGGGCAACCACTGCCGATCGAGCGCCATCAGCGTGATCAGCGCTTCGGTAATGCCCGCGGCACCGAGCGCGTGCCCGGTATAGCCCTTGGTCGAGCTGGCGGGCGTCTCTCCGCCGAACACGCTCGTCACGGCCCGATCTTCCGCGACGTCGTTGGCGCGGCTCGCCGTGCCGTGAAGATTGATGTAATCGATGTCCCTGGCTTGCAAGCGGGCATCGGCGAGCGCCGCACGCATGGCGTTTGCCGCCCCCTCGCCCTCCGGGTGGGGACTGGACATGTGATACGCGTCGCAGCTCTCACCCGTCCCCACCAATGCGATTGCGCTGTCACCGTCGCGCTCCAGCAATGCAAAACCCGCGGCCTCGCCGATCGATAATCCATCGCGATCGATGCAGAACGGCCGGCATGGCCTGCGCGACAGAAGCTCGAGGGCATGAAAGCCGAACAGAGTCGACAATGCGAGCGAATCGACCCCGCCGACCACTGCCGCGTCGCAAACGCCCGCTGCGATGCCGCGTGCCGCGCTGGCAAACACTTTCGCGCTGGACGAGCACGCGGTGGAGATGGTGATGGCCGGTCCGGCGAGGCGGAGATAGAGGCGGATGAATTCGGTGACGGCGAACATCCCGTGGCAGTGTCGGTAAAGCTGCGGCGACAGCGCCGGCGCTGCGTTGCTCTTTTCGCTCGTGCGCGATCGAAACGCCAGCTCGCTCGAAAGGATGCCGGAAGTGCTGGTGCCGATGTAGATGCCGATGCGGTGCGCGCCGTGGCGTTGCCGTGCCGCCTCGACCGCTCTCACGAAGCCGTCCTGCTCGAGGCACAGGCAGGCGAGCCGATTGTTGCGGCAGTCGTACGCCTCATACTCTTCCGGCAGGCCATGCGCATCCACGGCATCGACACGGCCGATGTACGTATCGAGCGCGGCGGCCGGCTCGAAATCATTCGGCCGAAGGCCGCTCCTGCCGGCACGCATTGAATGCCGTACCTCCTCCCAGCCCACGCCGCACCCGTTGGTGAGCGTGCTCGCAGTGATGGGCAGGGGAGTCATCGGATAACCTCCCCCAGGCTCGCCCACTGTGGCCGTGTGGCGCTCATGCCCTTCGCGCCTCGCTCTGCGGTGCGCCGAGGAGCAGCGGCGTCGCGGCGAGACTCGAGAGCACGCCCAGCGACACGGTGAGGCCGATAGCATGCAGTACCGGCGTTTGCGAGAACGCCAGCGCGCCGAACGCGCAAAGCGTGGTCCCGCTCACCAGCGCAAGCGTTTGCAGCGTGCGCGGAAAGGCATCGCGGCGCTCGATCGCCCGACGATAGAACAGCGCGTAGTTGATGCCGATCCCCAGCACGAGCAGCAGCGACACGATATGAAACACCGACAGCGGCTGCCGTGCCGCCACGAGGGTCGCCGCCGTAACGATCAGGGCAACTCCCACCGGCAGCATGGTCTGCAACGCACGGCGCGGGCTCTTGAGACCATGCGCGAGCACGACGAAGATCAGCACGGCGCCGAGCGCCGCGTAGGCCAGCGTGTTGCGCCGATACCCGCGCATCATTTCGATCGACTCGGCGCGCAAGTCGACCAATTGCACGCCGCGCAAGGCAAGGCTGCGCGCCTGCGCCGCGAGCGCATCGATGTTGTTGACGCCCGCCAGAGGCACCACCAGCAGCCACCGGTCGCCATCGCTGGTGAGGAGCGACTCGATCTTCAATCCGAACGCCGTGCCGGCCAGCTCTTTCGCAGTGACGGGCTCCGCCTGCCGAGCTTCCTCGATCGCGTCGACAAATGGCGTGAACGCGTCGGGCTTGAATGGCAGGCCGGCGGCGGCCTCGGCGAGATTGGCCTCGAGCACGGCGCGCGGCGGCAGCGCCGCCTGACGTGCTTTTTGCATCGCCTCGCTTGGCAGATAGTCGCTCACCAGATCGAAACCGCCGATCGCACCGGTGGCAACCCAGCGCTCGAGATGCGGCCGCAGCCGTTCCGCCGTGGACAGCACCTGCTCGCGATTGTCGCCGCTGATCGCGAGGAGCGAGCGGGCGTCGGCAGCGCCCAGCTCCTGGCGCAACTGCCGGTCCTGGTCCTTGATCTCGCTGGGCAGGGGATTCATGCTCGCCAGATCGTCATCCCACCATGGCTGCGGCGCGGCAAGTGCGACAGCGGCGGCAATCGCTGCCACCGCGATGCCGGCGCGCGACGCGGAGGCCACGGGAGGTTGCGCGAAACGTTCGAACCAGCGATGAGTCGGGACCCCCTGCCAGCCGGATGGCACCCAACGCGGAAGCAGCACGGTCGCGATGCCCGCGCCGACGACTCCCACGATGGTCATCAGTCCCAGCTCGGAGAGCCCGGTGAAGCTCGACATGACCAACGCCAGCGACCCGCAGGCCGTGGTCAACACCGCAAGTCGCAGCGTAGTTGCGATTCGGGCGAGCGCCGGTGCGGCATCCCGGCTCTCCCCGACTTGCGTGAACAGGTAACTCGGATAGTCGACGGCCTCCCCCAGCAACGTCACACCGAAGCCCAGCGTAATCGCGTGCACGCTGCCGAACGAGGCATTTACCGCGGCGACGCCGAGCAGCAGCCCGATCAGCGCCGGAAGCGCGCACAAGGCAATCACAGGCAGCGAGCGGTAGAACCATGCAAGAAGGCCCAGTATCAGCGTCGACGAGACAAGCGACAGCCGGCGGGCATCCTGAGCGATCGATTCGCGGCTTTCGACTGCCATGGCTCCGGGGCTCGAGAATCGAAGCGTGGGCGAACCGCCGGCCCGTGCATCTTCGAACGCATGCCGCAGGGCTTCGATGGCAGCAGCCTGTCCTTGCAGGTCGGATCCCGGTGCGCGCGTTTCCGCGAGCAGAAGCACGCCGTCACCAGCCTGATTGAACCATACACCTTCACGCTTGCGCGGCCCTTTCGCTGGCGTCAGCTTCTGCAGCACATTCAACGTCTCACCCGTCGGATCGGCGGCCAGCAGCCGCTTCTCGAGGGGGCTCGCAGTGCCCGAGAGCCCTTCGAGCCTGTCCTCGAGCGCAGCGCGCAAGCCGGAGCTCGTAAATCGCTCGGCTCTCACGCCATCGCTCAGCACATAACGATGACGCTGTAGCACATTCCATTCCGCTGCGAAGGACTCGTTGCCATTGCGAATCGACCGAAAAGACGGGTCGCGAGCGAGCCGCTCGGCGAGCGCCCGGCTCATCTCGCCCAGGCGGGCTGCGTCCCCTCCGCGGATCTCGATCAGCAGCAGCCGGCTCACCACGCCTTCGCGCAACTGCTTCACGAACACACGCTGCGTTTCGGTGAGCCCTTGCGGCAGGAAGGCGGAAAAGTCGGCCTCCACGCGCAAGCAGAGGGCAAGATAGACGATCGCGGCGACAATCACGATCGGCAGCAGCCAGATGCCGGGCGTGCGTCGGCGCGGCGCGATCATGGCGATCGCTGCGCCGAGCCATTCGCCCGTGGCCACGATGTCATGACTTTTCCCCTCGCAAGGGCGAGATCAAAAGCACCGTGCGATCACCCTGCCGCTCTTCGATCGCAATGCGAGTGACGTTGGCCTCGACGCCGCTGATATCGATCTTTTCGACAACCTCGGACAGCGCCCGTTCGACCGGGCGCAACTCGAGCTTCCAGTCGGCGCGCGAGCCCGCGAGCTCGAACCGGTAGTAGCGCTCGAGACCGCCCAAGTCGCCGGAAAGCGTGGCCCGCAGGCTGGCAATCCATGCTCCCGCGGCGGGAACGGTCGAAAGGTCAACCTCGCGCCTGCCTTTCCTGGTCTCGATAACGAGACGCTCGCCGCTCACCGTGACGTGCTCGAAGTACGGCTCGGCGACTCGCATCTCTAGGCGATCGGGCCGTGCGTAGTGCAGCGTGCCGCGACGCTTGAGCGGAGCGGTGAGGGCCGCGACCTCTTTGGTTTCTTCGAACCGCACGCTGCTTTCCTGAACCTTTGCCATCAGCGCCATCAATTCGACGGCGTCGAAGGCCCGAGCCGGCCCGACAGCCATACCGCACAGCATCGCGACCAGCGAGGCGCGCAGCAGCGCGTGACGAATGACGTGGCGCAAGCCCATTACCGCGGACGATCGCGCGCCCAGAAATCGTAGAAGTTGAACCAGTTGTACGGCGCGCCGCGGCAACTGGAGGCGAGCCAGTCGGCATAGCGCTGGTAGCAGGCGTCGATCGGCGCTGCGTGCCTCTGCGTGGGCATGACGACGCGCTCGGCGAAGAGGTTGAAGCGCACGCGATAGCGGCGCCCGCCTTCGTAGATCGCGGCGAACAGGAACACCGGTGCGCCGAGCATCGCCGCGAGCGTGAACGGTCCTTGCGGGAACAGCGCCTGCGCACCGAGAAAGTCGCACGCCACCATCCGATCACCCGCGACCGCGCGATCGGCGAGCAGCGCCACGATCTCGCCGCGGCGGATCGCTTCGGCCACGTGCAGCATCGTGTGCGGCTGTCCGAGCGGAATCACCTGCATCGGCAGCTTCGCGTCGAGCGTCGCAAACACGGCATTCAGCTTGATGGCGTTGTGCTCGTGCATGAGCACGTTCACCTTCACCGGGCAGCGCGCCGATCCGATCACCCGCAGGAGGTCGAAGCTTCCGAAATGAGCGCCGACGAGCAGGCAGCCGGTGCCCTCCGCAATGCGCGAGCGCAGTACGTCGACTCCCTCCAGCGTGCAATCGTAATCGTCGAGATCGCCGGACATGAGATGGACGCGATCGAGAATCGTGCGGGCGAAGCACAGGAGGTGCAGAAAAGGGTCGCGCCAACGCGGCTTGTGCGGCAGCACACGGGCAAGATAGTCGCGTGAGGCCTGCCGCGCGCCGCGCGAGAAGACGTAGAAATACGCGCAGATCGGATACAGCAGCACCCGTCCGACCGGTCGTCCCAGCACCAGCACCACCCTGGCCAGGGCACGCATCAGGACCGCGCTGCCACGCTCGCGCTGCTGAAGCCAGAGCGGCTGGCTGCTCACGATGCGGCAGCCGCCCTGTCGCAGATGAAGGTGCCGGTCATCGCCGGCCCGCGCTCCGTGCTGGCGATGAAACGGGCAATGTGGTCGTCGGCGATCGCGACGCGCAGGTCGATCTGGAGCGAAGGCGCTACGACGCTGCGGAACTTGACTTCGGCGCACTCGCGTACGCGGTAGCCCGACTGCTTCAGCATGGTCTCGACCATGTTCAGCAGCACGACGCCGGGCACGATCGGCCGCCCCGGAAAGTGACCCGGCAACGCGGGGTGATCGGCGGCCACGACACAGCGTTGCGTCAACACCGACGCGCCGGCAGGCCGAGCACCGCCCCTTTCCGGCGTTGCGATGGCTTCGCGCAGCGCGATCTGCGTGAGCTTGCCGTTGCTGTTGCGCGGCAGCGCGTCGCGAACGACGAGAGGCCGCGGCATGAAGGCCGGATCGATACGCTTCGCAAGCTCCCGGCGCAGATCGGCCGGCGAGAGCTCCGGCGCGACGACGATTGCAGCGACGCGGGCGGCCCCGCTGTGCGGCAGGAACACGGCCGCGTCCCGCACGCCCGGTACCTGCAGCACCTGCCGCGTCAAGGCGTCGAGCGAGGCGCGCTTTCCGGCGATCTTCACCACATCGCTGTCGCGTCCGACGATCTCGAAGGCATGATCGAAGAAGCGCAGGCGGTCCTGCAGACCGATCCGCTGGGCAAGGTGCCCGCCGGACACCGACGTAGCGCCGTGCTCGTCGACTGCGAAGGCGAGCCCCGCCCCGGGTGTGAACGCGGCATCGAGCGCCGGACGGCGCGTCGCGAGCATGCCGCCTTCGGTGCAGCCGTAGATCTCGTGCAATGGCACACGCCAGTCGCGCTCCACCGCCTGCGCAAGATCGCGGTCGAGTGGCATGGTCGATGCAACGATCCGCCGCAAGGGATGAATGATCCGAAGCTCGCGATGGAAAGCACGCAACTGCAGCGGCGTGGTCATGAGCCATACGGCATCGACACCGAGCGCTGCCGCGGCATCCAGCGCGTCATGCAGATCGCCCGGAAAGGACGGCCGCGAGGCCAGCACCGGCGTTCCCGATTGCAGCGGCAGCATGACCGTGGTCTCGAAGCCGAACATGTGCTGCGGAGCGATGCTGCCGACAATGGCGCTGCCGCGAGGTGGACGCGCAATCGACTGCATGAATGTGTCGGTGCCGCCGACCAGCTCCTGCCAGGTCTTGCGATGCGCATTCGGCTCGCCGGTCGAGCCCGACGTGAACAGGATCGCCGCGCAGTGCGATGGCGGTATCGACGGCGGCGGCCAGCAACGGCCAGCGGCCGGTTCGATCGCAACGACGACTTCGCCGGTCACGTCCGAGGCGCTGCGTTCGTCCACCGCGCAATAACTCTCCGCATAGCGTTGCCGCAATTGCGCGATGACGAACGGCAGCCGGGCGGAGGGAAGAATGACCGTCTGCCGTGCGATGAGCGCTGCCGCCGTCGCGAGCAGAAACTCGAGCTGGCCTTCGCAAAGATTGAGCATGTAGCGGGCGCGGGGCAGTCGTTGCGACAGCCCCGAAGCGGCATGACAGAACCAGTCCGCTCGTCGCGTCTCGCCTCGATGCCAGCCGACGACGTCGCCGGCATCGAAGCCGCGCAGCAGCGGCCACTCCGGCGACACTACCGCTTGCCCCGCATGGCTTTGCGCAGGACGCGTGAAAACGCAAGCGGCGGCAGATGCCGATAATGCGCGTAGCGGCGGCGGCGATACACGTACTCGCCGAGGAAGAGCGCAGCGACTCCGATGTAATTGCCCGCGCCGGTGAACCAGGCCCATGCGCGATGGGCACCGGCGAGCGCCAGAGCCGCCGACACGAGTGCCATTGCGACAAAGAATGCCACCCAGATCCAGGTGAGCCGCCGGGTGTAAACGACGAGATCGGGCTCGAGAGCTCCACGCTCGAGCCGCGCAAAGCGGCCGATCATCGGCTCGCGGCCCGGCAGCAGCGTACGCGCGAAAACGAGAGCGAGCGCGAGATTGATCAGGATCGGCGGCAGCGCGAATGCCGCGGTCGCCGCGCTGGAGGCCGGTGTGACGAACGGGTACAGGAGATAGGCGAGTCCGGCAACCAACAACAAGGTGCGAGCCGCCGCGGCCCAGTAGCGCCGGGGCGGCCGCTGGTCAGCGGGTGCGATGCTGGGCCACGTGCTCTGCCAGCGATCGCAGCGATGCGAAGACATGCTCGTTCTGCACATCGTCGGACCGGATCTGAAAGCCATACCGCTGTGAGATGACGAGCGCGATTTCCAGCATGTCGATCGAATCGAGCCCGTAATGATCGCCATACAGCGGCGCGTCACGATCGAAGGCCTCGACGTTGGCATCGAGCGTAAGCGCCTCGATGATCAGCCCGGCGATTTCCTTTTCCAGCTCTGTCATGGCGGCAGCGCATTCTAACCGATGATGCCGACGCCGAACGTGCGCCCGCGCACATTCGGCACAGGAAGTCATGCAAGGGTGAGGGCGCCGGGCGCGCGCGGCCGTCCGGCGGTGCGAGCGTCGGCTCGCGGGTTTGCGCCTGTCGGGCGCTTCCAGCGGCGGCTCGCCGGGCAGCCGCTAGCGGGAGATGCCGGATGCCGTGAGCTGGTCGTACACCACCCGCGACACGGCGAGCAACTGCGCGCGATCGACGTTGCCGGCAAGCGCGTAGCCGGCGTTGTCTTCGACCCAGTAGAACACGCCCACGCCATTCTCGGTCGCGTAACGGAACGCGGTTTCCGATTCGCCGGGTGCGTGCTTCCTCACCTGCAGCGACAGGCGCTGCTTCTCTGCATTCTCGTACATGAACAGCGCCGTCGGCTGCTCGTTGCCGGCGACGAGCCGGCCGCCGACAAGGGAGAAGCCAAGGCTGTTGAGATCCGGCGCACGCACGGCAAAGCCCAGCCGCTTGGTGAGCCAGTTGACGAGGCTTTTTTCCTCGCTTGCCCACACTTCCACCGGCCGCCGTGCGTCGGCGGCATAAAGCGCATGCGCAAACGCGGCCTGGCGCGCGAACGTGGTGGGCGTGCCGGTGCGCTGGATCATCAGATCGCGCGTAAACCAACCGAGCGCTATGCCGATGACCAGCGTTGCCGCGGCGGCGAGCGAAGGCATGAGCCAGCGACGGCGGCGGCTCGGCTGCGCGGCCGGCACGATCGCCTTTGTCGATGCCGCCTGCATCAGCGATGCGGGGATGGGCTCCGACAGCACGCCATCGAAGGCGTCGCGCAAAGTCGCGTTCTGCGCGCGGATTTCAGCGACGCGAGCGGCCAGCGACGGATCCTTCGCGAGCACCGCTTCCAGCGCCACCCGATGCTCCGGCGCGAGCTGATTGTCGGCGTAAGCGTGCAGATCGCTCTCGGTCAAGCCGGTGGCGCTCAAGTGCTCGCTCATTTGACGACCTTCAATGGCGCCGGCGTTTCGCCGGCCATGCGCTTCAGCCGCTCGCGCGCCCGCGACAGCCGCGACATGACGGTGCCGATCGGAATGACCAGCACGTTGGCGATCTCTTCGTAGCGCAGCTCTTCCACCGCCGCGAGCAGCAATACTTCGCGCTGCTCCACCGGCAGCCGTCCGACGTGCTGCAACACCTGCTGCAGCTCGACACGATCCTGCTGGCCTCCGCGCACCGACACTTGCCACGCCGCACCGTATTCGCCTTCCGCATCGAGCGACACGTTGCCCGCCTCCCGGCGCAAGCTCGCGATCTGGTTGACGTGGACGTTATGCATGATGGTGAAGAGCCACGCGCGAAGATCGGTGCCCGCCTGCCACAGGTCGCGCTTCTCCCAGGCGCGGGCGAGTGCGTCCTGCACCAGGTCGTCGGCACGATGGGGGTCGCCCGTGAGGATGCGGGCGTAGCGGCGCAGCCGCGGAAGAGCCGCGATCAGCTCGGGCTGTGGCAGCCCGTTGGAAGACGAAGAGCCAAGCGACGGCACGGAGCGAGACGCCTGCGACGGAGGTGAAGCACATGCGACTCGCCGGCTATCGCCATCGCGAACCGCGCCCTCTTCAATGGTACTCCGCGCGGCGGTCCTGCGCTCAGCGGGCGCGACAGGGCCCGGCATCGCTCTGCAACCCGGCGAGCGCGGTGGCGTACGCGTGGATGGCCAGGATCATCCTTCTTCTCCTTGTCTCTCATCGGCGCCAACAGCGAGGTTTGCGCGATTATTCCGCGGCGCGCCCATCAGCGGTCAGACCAGAAACATCGTCGCAAGCCCGAGGAAGATGAAGAACCCGCCCGAATCGGTGACTGCCGTGATCATGACCGACGATCCAATGGCGGGATCGCGTCCGAGCTTGAGCATGACCATGGGGATTGCAACACCCATGAACGCGGCGAGGATGAGATTGAGCGTCATGGCCAGAACCATCACCAGGCCAAGCGAGACGTCTTTGTAGAGCATTGCGGCGATCGCGCCCATCACGCCGCCCCAGATCACGCCGTTGATGAGGCTGACCGCGATCTCCTTTCGCAGGAGCTGCTTCGCGCTGGCGAGCGAAACCTGGCCCAGCGCGGCGGCGCGCACGATCATCGTGATCGTCTGGTTGCCGGAGTTGCCGCCGATGCCCGCGACGATCGGCATCAACGCGGCGAGCGCCACCAGCTTGGCAATGGAGCTCTCGAATGCGCCGATCACGCGCGATGCAATGAAAGCGGTAACGAGATTGATCGCGAGCCATGCCCAGCGATTGCGGAACGACGCCCACACCGATGCGAACACGTCTTCCTCCTCGCGCAAGCCGGCCTGCGCGAGTTGTTCGTCCTGCCCTTGCTGGCGGACGAAGTCGAGGATTTCGTCGACGGTGACGCGTCCGACGAGCTTGTCGTTGGTGTCCACTACAGGCGCGGAGATGAGGTCGTAGCGTTCGAACGCATGCGCCGCATCGCCGGCCTTTTCATGCTGCAGCAGCTTGACCGCGGGGGGCTCCATTACATCGCCCACGCTGCTGTCGGGGTCGGTGACCAGCAGCTTGCCGACCGGCAGCACGCCCAAAAGCGTTTCCTCGCGATCAACCACGAAGAGCTGATCGGTCTGCGAGGGCAGCTCCTCGAAGCGGCGAAGATAGCGAAGCACCACTTCGAGCGTAACGTCGGGCCGCACCGTCACATCCTCGAAATCCATCAGCGCGCCCACCATATCGTCGTCGAACGACATGGCCGCGCGAAGCTGCTCGCGCTCCGCGATCGGCAGGCTCTGGAACACATCGTCCATGACCTCCTGCGGAAGATCGGGCGCGAGCTCCGCGATCTCGTCCGCTTCGAGCGTCTCGGCAGCCGCGACCAGCTCCTCGGTGTCCATCGAGGAGATGAGCGATTCGCGCACCGCATCGGAGACCTCGAGCAGGATCTCGCCGTCGCGGGCGGCGCGAACCAGGTCCCAGATGTAGAGCCGCTCGTCGAGCGGCAGCGCTTCGAGGATGTAGGCGATGTCGGCCGGGTGCAGCCGGTCGAGCTTCTTCTGCAGCGCCGACTTGTTGCGCCGGTAGACGGCGCTTTCGGTCAGCTCGCTCTGTTCGCCCTCAGGCGGATGTCCCTGCTGATCGTAGACCAGTCCTTCGACCAGCCGATGCCGGCGCAGGAGCGCCGTGACCTCGGCGAGCTCGTCCTGCAGGCTCGCGCGCGCCTCGGGCCGTTCGAGTTCGGCGTTGTCCTGCACTTCGGACATGGCAATGAGTCCAAGGATCAAACATCGGCGGGTGGAGACGTGCGCATTCTACGCTGGCATGCGCATCAAGGTACCGTCGCCGACGGCATTCGCATCACAATCGTGCCGGCGCGTCCGAGAAGGTACAGCGACATCGGATTCTTCTGGTACACCCGCGGACTGGGCGTCATCGCGGCGAGCCGCGCGGCCTGCAATATCGACAGCTCGGCAGCGGAGGTACCGAAGTAATGGCGAGCCGCGGCTTCCGCTCCGAAGATCCCGTCGCCCCACTCGATCACATTGAGATAGAGCTCCAGGATGCGGCGCTTGGAGAGCATCGCCTCCATGAGCATGGTGATCGCCGCCTCCTGCCCCTTGCGCCAATAGCTTCGGTTCGCTGAAAGGAAGAGATTCTTGGCGAGCTGCTGGGTGATGGTCGAACCGCCGCCGACGATCTTGCCCTGGCGCCGATTCTTTTCCATTGCGTTCCTGATGCCCTGCCAGTCGAATCCCCTGTGGTCGAGGAATTTCGCGTCCTCCGACGCAATCACCGCGCGCTTGAGATTGTTGGAGATGCGCTCGTAGCTAACCCAGCGGTAATCGCGCCTCGCCTTGGGATTCTTCTCGCGCGCCTCGTCCATGCGTTGCGCCATGAACGACGTCTCGGCCGGTGCGTGCGAGCGATACCAGAGGAGATGCCCCGCGATCCACATGACCCACAGCAGCGGAACCGCAACGAGCGCAAGGACGATGCCGCCGAGGAGGCGATTCACGGCGGCTATTCGGACCGCAGCTCGTCGCCCTTCGCGAACGTCCAGGTGCGGGTTATGTCGAGGTAATCGATGTCGCGCTCGATGTCCCTGGGAAAGGGAGCGTAAGGAGCCGCCATCTCGACGATCTTGATGGCCGCGGCGTCGAGCAGCTTGCGCCCCGACGAGCGCTCGATCACAACCTTCTCGATTGATCCGTTGGAGCGGATCGATACCGTGAGAATGAGATTGCCGTAGAGCTTCATCTGCCGCGCAGCTTCGGGATAGTTGAGGTTGCCGACACGCTCGACCTTCTGCCGCCAATCTTCCACGTAGCGCGCGAAACGGTATTCCTCGGCGCTCGCACCCACGTGCTTGCGCCTCGGCTTTTTCTGCAGCCCGTCCATGTCTTTGGCGATCTGCGCTTCCAGGCGCATCACCTCGAGCGTCTTTTGCATGAGCGCAGTTGCCGACGGCATCTCCGGCTGCTCGCTCGTACCGCTATCCGCGGCAGGTGCCGTCGCCACCGGCGCGCCTTGCGCCTGAGTCATCACTTCCTTGGCCTGCTGCTCGCGCGTCTCCACCGGCTCGTTCGCAACCACGAATTCTTCGGCGCGCGGCTGCTTCGGCAGCACCGGCAGCGGCGACTTGGCGCGGCGCTTCTCCTCGGTATTGCCGCCGCCATCGAGATTGTGCTGCGCAAGGAGCTCTGCCTTCGCCGGCTTCACGGCGGACTTGGCATTGACGAGGGCGACTTCGAGCGCCGGCCCGCGATCCGGCATGCGATCGAAGTCGAACACACGGAACTTGACCGCCAGCAGGACAGCGTGGATCGCGACCGACGCGATCAACGCATACGTGAACGTCGAGCGTCCGAACGTGAAATCGAGGAACCCGCGACCCCATCCGTTCGTGGCGGTCAGCGTCGGCCGGGCACCGATCGGAATGACGCGCAAGCGCTCGCGGGGAGCGTGCCTGGACCGCGGGGACACCGCAGGCGCCCCGGCAGCCTGAGGCGGTTCCGGGCGTGCGTAGACGCGATCGTTGGCCGATGCCGACGCATCGACGACGTGCGGAACGGTGCTAGGCGAAGACGGCGGATGGCGTGGCACGCAAGGCTGACCGTGAGCCCGGATGGATCATTGTAGCGTGGCACCCGACGCATCGTCATTGGCAGAGCCTCCGTAGCGGCACTGCAGGGTCGCGGCAATGAGGTCGATGGCGCCGATGTTGACACGCACGCGGGTCTCGGACGGCAGCGAAGGCGCGTCGGCAAGGCGCATCACCAGCGGCAGGCTGTCGAAGCGCACGAGGTTCTCGCGCAGCACCGTCGCAGTGGTGTGCCGGACGTTCTCCTGCAATAGCCAGCGCAGGCACCAGTAATGCTCCATCCGGTTCTGGAATTCCGCGTACTGCGCGTAGGTCAACTCGAAATCGGCGAGCGCCGCGAAGAGCTCGGCGTCATTGTCGGCATAAGGCGGCCTGGCGCCCTGGATGACCGCGAGGAGCTGTCGCTGGTTGATGAGATCGCAGTAACGGCGAAGGGGCGAGCTGGCCCAGAGGTAATGAGCAAGTCCGAGCCCCTGATGCTCGGCAGGACGGGTGCTCATCCTCACCTTGCCGTTGGCCTGGGTGCGATAAAGGCCGACCGTGCCGGCGTCGGCAAGAAGCCTGCCCCAGGTGTTGTTGACCAGGATCATCAGCTCCGAAACCACCTTGTCGATCGGCGATCCGCGAAGCCTCGGCACGATCGATACCCTGCCGTCGCGCGCCGCGTCCCAATCGATGTAGAAGCTGTAGTCGATGCGTGCGATATCAGGCTTGCCGCGCGCGTCGGACAGGCGTTGTGCGACCTTCCACAGCACGCGCAGCTCCGTGCTCCACCGTCGATGGCCCGGCATCGGCACGTCCTGCGTGAACGCGTCGTCGAGCTCGTTCAGGCGAAGGTTGGCGGCAATCGGTACGCGATTGACGCGCGTCGAGTGGTGCAGGATCCGTCCCTCGGCGTCCGCTTCGATATAGAGGGACAGCGCGGGCGCATCGGTGCCGGCTGCCAGGGTGAAGCCTGCGATCGCCTCGTCCGGCAGCATGGTGATCTTGCAGCCCGGCATGTACACCGTGGACAAGCGCCCCCGCGCGATCGCGTCGAGCACCGTGCCGCGTGGAATCGCCAAGGCGGGCGCGGCAATGTGAATGCCAATCTCGTAATGGCCATTGGGCAGCTCGCGCACCGAGAACGCATCGTCGATCTCCGTGGTGGTCGCATCGTCGATCGAAAACGCGCGCACCGGAGCGAGCGGGAGGTCCGGCGTCGCGGGCAGCTCGCCGATCGGGGGAAACGCGACGCCGCGCGGAAAGGCCTCTGCCAGAAAGCCGTTGTAGTGGTAATCGTGCGACGACGGAATGGCGCCGCATTCGGCGAGGAGCGCCAGGGGATTGGTGTGCAGCTCGTCGCACGCGGCGTCGAGCGCCTTCCATTCGAGCGTGTTCTTGTCCGGCTTGTACAGCAGCATCGACAGTCGTGCCGCAAGCGCGTCCGGCAGCTTGCGCGCGACGAGCTGGGCCACCCAGCCCTCGACCTGCGCTTTCTCGTGGCGCTTGCGCTCGACCGAGGCCAGCGCGGAGCGCAGCGCATCCGGCGGCGCCTTGCGGTAGCGGCCCTTGCCCCTCTTGTAGAAATACATCGGCGCCGATTGCAGCGCCATCGCCACCGCTGCCGCTTCCGCGGGCTTTGGCGGGTGTCCGAAGTATTCGTGCGCGAGCTCGTCGAATCCGAACTCTTCCTCGCCCGAAACCTCCCACAGGAAGTTGGGATCGAGCTCGGCGGAAAGCCTGTGCGCGTCGGCGAGCAGCGCCGACGGCGAGGGCTCGGTGAAGCGCAGCAGCACACTTGCCGCCTTGATCTTCAGTCGCTTGCCGGAGACCGACTCGACCTGCAGCGACGAATCGTTGTCGGCGAGGATCGTGCCGGCCTTGTGGCCGTCATCCTCGAAAAAAAGATGCATTGGAACGTGAGAGAGGAACGCGGGGGGATCGGGGCGCGCCATTATAGCGGCGCGCGCCGGAAGCTCATCGCGTGTTTCCGCCACGATCCTCGTTTGCGACACCGTGTGGAACATGCCCCGCCGCGCACTGGCGCGAAGCCGACTCTATATGCGTGTGCTGATCGTCGAAGAAGATGTCGGCGCCGAACGCGCGCAGCACCTCACCCTTGTCCAGCCCGCCCAGGAAGAACGCTTCGTCGATGCGGATGTTCCAGGCGCGCAGGGTGCGGATCACGCGCTCGTGGGCCGGGGCGCTGCGCGCCGTGACGAGCGCCGTGCGGATCGGGCTTTCGTCCTCCGGAAAGTCGGATTGAATCCGATGCAGCGCGCTCAGGAAATTCTTGAACGGGCCGCCGGAGAGCGGAGCCAGCGCCGCTTCGCGCTCGCTCTCGGCGAAGGCATCGAGCCCCCGCTCCTGGTAGATCCGCTCCGCCTCGTCCGAAAAGATCACGGCGTCGCCGTCGAACGCGATGCGCAGCCCATCGACGTCGGGGCGCTCGACTGCGCCCGCCACGATCGTGGCCGCGGCATAGCCATCGGCGAGCGCGCGTTTCACGTCCCCGGTGTCGGCCGAGAGAAACAGATGGGCCCCGAACGCCGGCACGTAACGCGACGTCGCTTCGCCCTTGGTGAACGCAGCCCGCGTGATGTCGAGGCCGTAGTGCTTGATGGAATTGAACACGCGCAGCCCGGTGTCGGCGCTGTTGCGCGAGAGCAGGATCACTTCGACGTACTGCTTGTCGGGGCGATTCAGGCGCAGCAGCTTCTGCGCGAGCACGAACGCCGGGCCCGGCGGCAGCACTTCGTCCTCATGCTCGATCTGATAGCGCTGATACGCGTCGACCCCTTCCTCGGTGTAGACGCGATGGCTTTGCGCCAGATCGAAGAGCGCCCGCGACGAGATCGCCACCACCAGCTTGTCGGCGAGCGTCGCCTTGGCCATCGTCAGTGCCGGGTCGATGCGCTCGTTGGACTACCCTCCGCGCTTCGCGCTTCGGAGCTTTCGCGCTCGGGGCGGCCCTTCGCGCTCACGATGCCTCGTGAGAAGGAGGCCTCAACCGGGGCGGGCCGCGCATCGCGTCATTTGGCCGCGCAGTCGCCGACTCGCTTGCCGGAGAATGTCTGGGTCACTTCCATCGGCGTGCCCTCCATGGTGCCGGTCATCTTGTGCCTGCCGTCGTATTTGTCGGCGGCGTAGGTCATCTCGCCGACGATGGTCATCTTGTTCTTGCCGTCGCACGCCATCTTGTAGGAGAGCTTGTTGCCCGCGCGGCTGCTCTCGGTCATCTTGCACTCGGGATCGTGCGGCACATAATCCTCTTCCTTGCGGCCCTTGGCGGTGCACACCCGGTTGGTCTGAGCCGGCATGGCCATCGGCATGCCCGGCATATCCATTTTCATGGTGACTTCCCAGAGCTCGTCCTTGCCTTGGGCCGTGGCAGTCAGCGGAAGAAGCGAAACGCCCAAGGCTGCAAGCGCGAGCAGGCCGAGGTGGCGCAGAAGAGCCTTGCACGATGCCGGCTCGAGGTCGTGAAAACGGGGCATGGTCGATCTCCTTGGATTGACATTAACGATCGATTGAAAAACGCGAAGCGAGGGAGCGGTCTTCGCGACGGAGACGGTGCGGATTGTAACTCGCGGGCCAGTGCTGCCCTGTGCTCGCTGGACTACCGTCCGCACTATCGCGTTTCGCGGCCATTCGCGCTCGGGACGGCCGACCGGGCCAATCAGTCGCGCAGGTATGGGCAACCGGCAAAGCGCAGCACCGACGGCACCTCGGCATCGAAGTCGACCCAGCCGTGATCGCCGCCGCCCGCGACGTACTGATACCCGCCGCCGTAGAACGCCACCGCCTCGCGCCAGTCCAGCAGCTCGTCGCCGCTCCTTTGCAGAAGAAAGTAGTGCGAGGGCCGGGTGATGCGCGCGATTCTCAATGCCTCGAGGGCATCGAAGTGCGCCGCGGTGACTTCGAACGCCTCACCCGTGTACAGATTCGTCTGCACGCCGAGATATGCGCGCAGATCGTCATAGGGGCGAACGGCCGGGTTGACGAGCACCGCGCGGGCACCGAAGCGCTCGGCGAGGTGCGTCGCGTAGTAGCCGCCGAGCGAGCTGCCGATGAGCGTCAGCTCGCGTGAGGCGTCGCTTGCCGCACGCTCGATCCACGCCGCCACCTCGGCGACGGCGACCGCCGGATCGTGCTGCAGATCGGGAACATGGAGGCGCGGCCGAAGGGTTGACGGCATGGCCGCGACCGCCTGCACGAAAAGCTGCGCCTTGTGGCTCTGCGGCGACGAGCGAAAACCGTGCAGGTACACGAGGATGGCGATTCAATCCTCCACGGTGGAATCGATCTGCTCCAGCGCGTGGCGGATCGCATCGGCGTCGCGCGGGCGGACCAGCCGTGCGACCTCCTTGCCCTCGCGCAGGAAGATGAGCGTCGGCCACAGCCTGACGCCGAACGACCGTCCGAGCCGGCGTCCGCTCGCGTCGGCGATCTTGATGTGATGCACGCGCGGATGGCCGCGGAACGCGCTGGCCAGCAGCGGCTGCACCGAGCGGCAGTATCCGCACCAGTTCGTGCCGAACTCCAGCAGCGTCGGCTGGGTGAGTCGGTCGATTGACTCGCGCGCGGGCTCGACCTCAGCGTAGGTCGTGTTCATCGGCATGAGCGCGCGCATGCCGCGTTGTGCCGGGTGCCGCTTCGGCGCCTCTGGCCGCGATGCACGCGAGGATGATCATGAGCACAATCAATGTCCATTGCGACAGCGTCGGGATATCGATGCTGGTTTGACCGGCGATCAGCGGCAAGATTTTGTAGGAATCCGCCTGGATAGGCTGAAGGAGCCGACAAAGAGCGTGGTGTCGGTGATAGATTATCAGAGGACACTTCTTTGATTCGACCATGCCGAACGACGACCTCAATGTGATGGGTGGAATTCTGGAGCCGTGCTCGATGCAGCCCCGTACCGGCTTCTATCGTGACGGATGCTGCAATACGGGCCCCGAAGACGTCGGCCTGCACGTCGTCTGTACCGAGGTCACCCGCGAGTTTCTCGAATTCGCACGCAGCAACGGCAACGACCTCATCACACCCGCGCCGCAGTATCACTTCCCCGGGCTCAAGCCTGGCGATCGCTGGTGTGTGTGCGCAGGCACCTGGCGTCAGGCCTACGAGGCCGGCGTCGCCTCGCCGGTGGTCCTCGCCGCAACCCACGAGGAGACGCTGGCGGTAATTCCTTTGGATGCGTTGAAGCGGCACGCGCTCGACCTGCAGTAGCGAGGACGAATGCGCTGCGCTTCGGTCGATACGGTCCTGCCGACGTATTGCGTATCCAGGAGTAGCCGGAACCTGGCCTGACGCTCAGGCCTTGCCCCGCCTGGGCATCAAGCCGCCAGCGCAGCGAGCACCGCTTGCATGGCGTTGGGATCGACGGGCTTCACCAGGTGATGATTGAAGCCGGCGGCTTTGGTTCGATGCCGATCCTTCTCCTGGCCCCATCCGGTGAGCGCGATGAGCGCTGTAGCGTTGGAGTCGGGACGCGCGCGGATTCGCCGCGCGACTTCGAAGCCATCCATCTCGGGCATGCCGAGGTCGAGCACGACAACGTTGGGGTGGAAGGCGTCGATCGCGGCCAGCGCGGATTTGCCGTCGTATACCACGTGTGCTTCGGCACCGAGCATCTCCAGCAGCGCGCCGAGCGTATCGGCAGCGTCGCGGTTGTCGTCGACCACCAGGATGCGATGCAGTGCGCAGTTGCCCGGCAGCGCCGCTGACCGTGCGGCACGCTTGAGACGGCTCGCATGCACCAGCGGCAGGCGCACGACGAAGCGGCTGCCGCGCCCCTCGCCCTCGCTCGCGGCGGTGATGCTGCCGCCATGCAGTTGTACCAGTGTGCGTGCCAGCGTGAGGCCGATGCCAAGCCCCGATTTCGATCGCGCGTCGCGCGCATCGACCTGCGAGAACATGTCGAACACTCGCGGCAGCGCATGCGCCGGAATGCCGACGCCGTCGTCGCTGACGGTGACGATCGCGCTGCCGCCTTCACGGCGCCCCTCGATCCGTATGTGGCCGCCGGCATCGGTGTACTTGGCGGCGTTGTTGAGCAGGTTGGCAAAGACCTGCGCCATCCGCACCGCATCGACATCGAGGCAAAGCTGTTCAGAGGGTACCGACACCGTTAACTGGTGCCTTGCCGAATCGATCAGTGGACGGCTCGTCTCGACCGCGGCAGCGATGATCGTCGACAGCTCCACGGGCTCCTTGCGCAACTCGATCTTGCCGCGGGTGATGCGGGAGACGTCCATCAGGTCGTCGACCAGCCGCACCATATGGTTCACCTGCCGCTCCATGATGTCGGAGATCGAGCCGATGTCGTTGCGCAGAGGGGTGCGGCGAAGAAGCTGTAAAGAGTTGCGGATGGGCGCAAGTGGATTGCGCAACTCGTGCGCGAGCATCGCCAGAAACTGGTTCTTGCGCTCGTCGCTCTGCTCGCGCTCCTGGAGATAAGCGCGGGTCTGGTACTGACGGGCGCGTGCTCTCAACGCGCTGCGCACCGCGCTGGCGAGGGCAGTCACCCGCACCGGCCGCTCGAGCAGCGTCACATTGCCGAGGGTCGTCAGCGCATGAGCGACCAACGCCGAGTCGGCGCCCTGGGTCGTCAGGAGCAGCACCGGCAGATCGGACCATGTCGGCTGCTCGTCGATCATCGCGAGGAGCGGTGCTTCGCCCGCGGCCAGCGCCTCCTCGGTGATGAGCAACGCCGCCCCGCCCCGCTTCAACTCACGAGCGAGCTCCTCGACGCCGCTGCAGGGCCTGCAGATGACGGCATCGTGACAGAGCATCGATGAGATGAGCGACGCGTCACGGCCGACAGGCGCAAGGATCAGCAGCCGTTGCTCGAGCTGGCCGCGCTGCAGGGCGCTCATGACGGCGATCTTCTCCTCTCCGGAACACCGGTCAATACGCCACGATAGTCGCGCAGGGGCTCGCCAACGATGATCTTTCCATTTCTCATGCTGAACTCGCGGATGGTGCGTTCGTGATCCCCGCCGCGCATCTTCATCACCGAGATCGCCTGCTTCACTTCGCCTTCGTCCTCGAAATAACGGATCAGCATGACGGCGTCGGCAAGATAACTCGCATCGATGGGCGCGCTCATCTGGCTGCTGACCATGCCGTGGTGCGCGGCGACCAGCAGCGACGCGACGCCGTACTGCCCGAGATACGTCAGGAGCTCATGCAGCTGCACAATGAGGAACTTCTCGTCGGGCATCGAATTGAGATAGCCGTTCAGGCTGTCGATGATCACGATGCTCGCGTGATGCTGTTCCGTTGCGATGCGAATGTGATGCGCGAGCTCGCCCGGCGAGAGCTCGGCCGGATCGACCTGCCGGAGATTGATGCGGCCGGCCTCGATATGCGGCTCCAGCGGGACGCCCAGTCCAGCCATGCGGGTCAACAGGGTATTGGCGCTTTCGTCGAAAATGAAAAACGCCGCGTGCTCGCCTCGTTGTGCGGCTTGGGCTGCGAAGAGGGCGGCGATGGTCGACTTGCCCGTGCCCGCGCCGCCCTGTATCAGCGTGCTGGTTCCACGCTCCAGCCCACCACCCAGGAGCGTGTCGAGGGACGCGAGCCCGCTGGTCACTCGTTCGCGGCTCGATGGCCGACGGTGCTCGAGAGCGACCAGGCGCGGAAACACTTCCAGCCCGCCGCGGCGAATCTCGTAATCGTGGTAGCCGGCGCGAAAATCGCTGCCGCGATACTTGGTGATCGAGATCCGCCGCCGCGGAGGGCCGAAGCTGGGCATGGTGTGCTCGAGCAGCAACCCGCCGTGGGCGATGCTCTGCACCTGCAGGTCGTGCGCGGTGGAGGTCAGGTCGTCCAACAGCAGCACGGTGCAGCGGCGTCCCGCGAAGAATTGCTTGAAAGCGAGGATCTGCCGTCGATAGCGCAGCGCGTTGCCGGCGAGCAGTCTCAGCTCGGAGAGCGAGTCGAACACGATGCGCACCGGCTTGATGGTTTCGACGTCTTCGAGGATCTTCTGCGTCGTCTCCGACAGCTCGACCTCCGACGGATGGAACACCGTGTATTGATCGGCACCCTCGAGCATGTTCGCGGCCGGGATCAGCTCGCGGATCGTTACCCCGTCGAGCGACCACCCGTGCGAGCGTGCGACGGCATGGATCTCCTCGTCGGTCTCCGACAGCGTCACGTACAGCACCTGCTCACCCTGGCGCGCGCCTTCGAGCAGGAACTGGAAGGCAAGCGTCGTCTTGCCGGACCCGGGCATGCCTTCGATCAGGTAGAGGCGATGAGGCAGCAATCCGCCGTCGAGAATGTCGTCAAGTCCTTTGACGCCGGTCGAAGCACGGGTTGGCGACGTGAGAAACGCCGATTCAGCGGAGGTCATAAGGAAAAGGGCGCGATGCGCTCTTGGTCTCGGAAAGTTGGTTGAGCGAGGCTCTTGGTTGCGAGGCCTCTTGTGAAATAGCGTCGGTTCAGAGCTCCCGTGAGTCGTACGCCCAATGCAGGAGCGCCTGCCGTTGCCTCGGGCGGCATTGGAGGTCTCGCTGGCAACAATTGTTCCTGATCTGCGCCACGTGCCGGCGGATGGCGCGCCAGCGCCGGATCTGCCGGTCGTCGTCATCGCATCGCCTTCCCATGAAATAGCGGCAGTACCACTGGAACCAGCCGCGCGGGTCATCAGGATGGATCCAGCCTCTGCGGCGCCACTCGGAAAGCGGTTGCGAGGCGTTGACACGATAGAAGTTGAGTGCCGGATCGTGGCGCTCCGGAGAAAGCTTGGCGCGCTCGAACCATGTCTTCGGGAATTCCGGGGCACAGTCCGTCATGTACTTGCCGCCGAACACGCCGATGAACAGCAACTCCTTTGGCGTCAGCTGCGGATGAAAATCCGGATGGAAATTTTTACCCGTCGGCTCGGTAAGAAAATACACGTAACCGCTCTGCATGCGGTCGTTGACCACCACGCGCCTGGACTTCACGATGGCGCCCGCCGATCGACCTCTTGCAACAGCTTGTCGTGAACGCCGCCGAAGGCGCCGTTGCTCATCACCAAAATGTGATCGCCGGACCTGGCTTCCGACACGACAGCCCTGACGAGCATGTCGAGATCGTCGTGGACCATTGCCTTGGCGCCGAGCGGCGCGAGCGCCGCCGCGACATCCCAGCCGAGGTTGGCGGCATAGCAATGCACGCGGTCGGCGGCGGCCAGGCTGCCAGGTAGCGCCTCCTTCACCGCACCCAGCTTCATGGTGTTGGAGCGCGGCTCGAGTACGGCGATGATGCGGGCCTTGCCGACTTTGCGCCGCAAACCGTCGAGCGTCATGAGGATCGCGGTCGGGTGATGCGCGAAGTCGTCGTACACCGTGACGCCCTGCGCGACGCCTTTGGTTTCGAGACGCCGCCTGACGCCTCGAAACGCGGCGAGCGCGGCGAGGCTCCTCGCGACCGGAACGCCGACGTGACGCGCCGCGGCGATCGCCGCAAGCGCATTCAGTTGATTGTGCCGCCCTGCGAGCCCGAAGGCGAGCGTGCCCTGCAACGCGCCGCCAAGCAGGATCGAGCCATCCACCGCGATGGTCCAACCGGGGCCCGTGCCATGTACGTCCGATGGACCGAAACGCTCGATCTCGCTCCAGCAGCCCCGTGCGATCACCCGCTGCAGGCTTGCTTCAGCGCCGTTGACGATGATGCGGCCGTTGCCCGGCACCATGCGCACGAGGTGGTGGAACTGGGTCTCGATCGCCGCGAGATCGGGAAAGATGTCGGCGTGATCGTATTCCAGGTTATTGAGGATCGCCGTGCGCGGCCGATAGTGCACGAACTTGGATCGCTTATCGAAGAACGCGGTGTCGTACTCGTCCGCCTCGATGACGAAGAACGGGCTTGCGGCCGCGCCTGAGAGCCGCGCCGAGCGATCGAAATCCATAGGGGCGCCTCCGATCAGAAAGCCGGGGGCGAGATTGGCGTACTCGAGGATCCACGCCAGCATCGCCGAGGTAGTGGTCTTGCCGTGGGTGCCGGCCACCGCGAGTACCCAGCGGTCGCGCAGCACCGATTCGAAGAGCCATTGCGGCCCCGAAATATAGCCGCGGCCGGCGGCGAGGATCGCTTCCATCAGCGGATTGCCGCGCGAGACGACGTTGCCGATCACGAACGTATCCGCATCGCGTGCCACGCCCTTCAGTTGCCCGGGATCCCAGCCCTCGGTGAGGCCGATGCCGAGTGCGGCCAATTGCGTGCTCATCGGCGGATAAACGTTGGCATCGCATCCGGTGACGCGGTATCCCGCCTCCTGGGCAATGGCGGCGAGCCCGCCCATGAACGTGCCGCCGATCCCCAGAATGTGGATGCGAGCGCCTTCGGGCGGCTGTGCGGCGCTCATCGGGTAACCTCCCCCAGGCCCGACCACTGCGTGGGCAGCGCGCCGCTCGTCTGCCCCTCGTACCAGCGCCATGCTTCCCGCAAGGCCGCTTCGACGCTGCGGGTGTAGGCGTTCATGGCGGCGTCGTGCTCGGGCAGCGCGGCAGCAATTCGGCGCGCAATCTCACGACGCCAGGGCTCATCCGTGGCAAGGCGCACCGCGATCTCCACGTAATCGTGCTCCGTCTGGGCGACGGTGTCGGTGATGCCCAGGTGCGTGAGCACCGAGGTGGCCACGCGCTCGCCGTGGCGGCGGCCGCAGAGAGTAACGAACGGAACGCACTCGGCCAATGCACACGCCGTGGAGTCGCCGCCGGTGTACGGAAATGCGTCGAGCGCGACATCGATCGCGGCGTAGCGTCCGCGATCCATCGGCTCGTCGAGCAGCATCGGCAGGAACCGGATGCGTGCCGGATCGATGCCGAAGCTCTCGACGCGAAGCAGATAGGTCTCGCGGTCCCGCGCATCCTGCGGCGAGAAGACCAGGCTCGCTTCCGCGACGCGCTCGAGGATGCGGGCCCACGCCTTGATGCAGCGCGGGCTCATCTTCTGCGCGCTCACGAACGCACCGAACGTCGGACCGCTCGCAACGCGCGGTGCCGGCCGCACGCCGGCGACGCGCCGGATTGGAATGATGCTGCCGCTCATCACCAGTGGCCGCTCGATCTGGAACTGACGCGCATCCGAAAGATCGGCGATTTGATCCGTGATCTTGAAGTCGACCTGCCGCAGACCGATGGCACCGTGATAGCCCAGATGCGTGACGATGACGGGTGCCGGCTTGAACAGCAGGATGCCCGGCTGCGCCCACACCGTGTGCCCCATCAGATCGACGAGGATGTGCAGGCGGTCGGAGGCGATCGTGCGCGCCGCCTCGTGGTCGGTGAGCCCGGCGAGCGCGGTGATGCCCCGAACATGCGGGCGCAATCGGGTGGTGAGCGCGTCGTCTCCTCCGAGCGGCATCAGCGAATAAAGCCGGACCTCGAAGCCCGATGCGTCATGCCTTGCAACCAGCTCCTCGATGATGCGGCCCATCACGTGAGTGCGCAGGTCGGCCGACATGAGTCCGATCGACAGCGCTCCGCCGGACGCGGCGGGTTGCTCGGTCACATCGGCAACGCCGGCACGCGAGCTTTGCGCCAGCCGGTCGTACGTCTGGTAGAGCGCCATCACGCGCTCCGAAGGGACATCGTAATAGGGCAGCAGCGCCAGGAGGTCTGAAAGCGTCTCGAGATCGGCTACCGTGTAAGGCCAGTCCAGTGCCATCGGCAGATAGCGCTGCTCGAAATCCTGGCCGGCGACGTGACGCGCAACGCCGAGTCCCGTGCAGGCAAGCCGCGCCGACGGCCTGGCGCTCGCTTCGTAGCGCAGAAAATCCTCATGCGCTTCCTTGACGCGACCAAGCATGTTGAGCACGCGGCGCAATTCGTACCAGGGGACCTCGTGCTGCGGCGCCATTTCGCGCGCCCGTTGCAGCGCTGCCAGCGCCCGCTTCGGATGCATCTGCCGTGACTGCGCGATGCCAAGGTTGCAGACGGCTTCGGCGGAGCTCGGATCGAGATCGACGGCACGCTGGAACCACGCCTCGGCGTCGGCATAGTGCGTGCGATGGAACGCGAGACGACCAAGCGCCAGGAAGGCCTGCGGCCACTGCGGCCTGAGCCTGAGCGCGGCGATGAAGCCGCGCTCGGCCTCGTCGAGGCGGCGCTGACGCTGCAGCACGATGGCACGATTGAAATGCGCTTCCGGCAGGCCGGCATGCGCCTCGATCACGCCATCGTAGATTGCAAGAGCCTCCGCGAGACGGCCCTCGGCGGCCACCCGGCCTGCGTGATCCAGTTGCCGGACCGCATCGCCTGCGGAGGCACCGGCCATGGCCTTCAGGCTCGGAAGATGAAATAGACGGCGCCGAGCAGGCACAAGCCGGCCCAGAGATAGTCGAGCTTGACCGGCTGATCCATGTAGAGAACTGCAAATGGCACGAACACCAGCAAGGTGATCACTTCCTGGAGGATCTTGAGCTGGGCGAGCGAGAGCGCGGTATAGCCGATGCGGTTCGCGGGGACCTGGAACATGTACTCGAACAATGCGATGAGCCACGCAATCAGCGCCACTGCCCACCATGGACGGTCCTGCAGAGACTTGAGATGTCCATACCAGGCAAATGTCATGAAGAGATTGGACAGCGTGAGCAAGGCGGCGCAGACGAGCGCGGGATGCGCCGTCAGGTAGGCGAATCGATTCATCGTGGGGAAGGGTTGAGGAGACGGGAGCGGAGCGGAAAACGACAAGTTTACGGATGCGATGCTCGAACGGCGCATGATGCCAGCTATCAGGGTCGTAGCGAAAGTGTGCGCAAAGCTGCGCTGATTCAACCGTCGATCAGGTCAAGCTCAGCGTCATCGCGTGGAGTCCCAGCGAGCCGTAATCGCTGCGCCGCCATGTCGGCGGCCGATGGTTTCATCGCTTCGCGTTTCTGTACGTCCGCAGAAGCGCGATGATGGCGATGAACGCGCCGGTGGCGAAAATGACGCCGATCATGGCCGCGACGATGGCGCCTGTGGCGCCGTCGAGCTCGAGCCAGCGCACCGCGAGCCACCCGAGCACTCCGCCCGACGCGCCGCACACGATGATCGCCAGAAGGCTGGCGACAGTTGAGTTCATGACGGGTGAGTCCCCCCGGTCTCTTGGCGGTTCCGCACCGCCCGAGAATTCGGGTCCGGGCGGCGACGACAGCGGTGGCCGATGCAAAGCCACCGCCGTCGTTATGACTGCTGCCGAACGCGCCGGTTCAGGTCGATGCGCGAATTAACTCGGCATGCGACTCCGGCGGTTCATCGCGAACATAGCGGCCAGCGCGAGCACCAGTCCAAGCAGCAACAGCGTCCATTCCGACAGAGTCGGGATGTTCGATGGCAGCGGCGCGGTGATGGTCAAGGTGGCGTTGGCTGTGCCGCCCGCTCCTGCTTCAGCCGATGTTACCGCGGTTGTTACATTGTTCTGCTGCCCGGAGCCGGTCGCGGTGACGCTCACCGAGAACGTGCACGATCCAGAGGCTGCGAGACTGGCGCCGGCGAGGCCCACGGTTGCCGAGCCCGCGACGGCGGTGATGGCGCCGCCACCGCAACTGCCGGTGAGCCCGTTCGGCGTGGACACGATCAGGCCGCCGGGGAACACGTCGGTGAAGCCGACGCCGGTGAGCGCCGCCGCGGTATTCGGGTTGGTAAGCGTGAAGGTGAGCGTGGTCACGCCACCCGGCACAACCGTCGACGCGCCGAAGCTCTTGGCGATGGTCGCCGGCGAAAGCACCGTGACGCTCGCCGTGGCGGTGTTGCCCTGACCCGTTTCGGCGGACGAAACCGTCACGCTGTTGCTCTTCACCCCCGCGCTCGTGCCGGTCACGTTTAGCGCGAAGGTGCAGGAGCCGCTCGCGGCAATGGTTCCACCGCTCAGCGTCACGGTGGCGCTGGCGGCTGTTGCGGTAATGGTCCCGCTGCCGCAGGAGCCCGAGAGCCCATTCGGCGTCGCGACCACCAGCCCCGCCGGCAGTGTGTCGGTGAACGCAACTCCGGTCAGTCCCAGCGCCGCGTTCGGATTGGTGATCAGGAACGTGAGCGAGGTCGTCCCATTCAACGGTATCGACGCCGCGCCGAACGTCTTGCTGATGGTGAGCGTTGTTGTCACGGTGACCGAAGCGGTGCCGGTGTTGCCAGGGCCGCCCTCGATCGAGGTGACGCTGACGCTGTTGTTCTTCACGCCGGCGGTCGTGCCGGTCGCGCTGACGCTGAATGTGCATTGCGATGCCGCCGGGAGCGACGCGCCGGCGAGGCTCACCGTGCCCGTTCCCGCCGTGGCGGTGATGGTGCCTCCGCCGCAGGTACCGGTTAGGCCGTTCGGTGTGGCCACCACCAGCCCTGCCGGCAGGGTGTCGATGAACGCGACGCCGGTCAACGCCGTCGCCGCGTTCGGATTGCTGATCGTGAACGACAGCGTGCTGCTGCCGTTGAGCGCGATCGAGGTCGGCAGGAAAGACTTCGCGATGACCGGCGGCGCGACGACGGCGACGCTGGCCGTGGCCGTATTGCCGGTCGCTTCGGTCGAGGTAACGGTGACGCTGTTGTTCTTCACGCCGGCGGTCGCGCCGGTGACGTTGATGCTGAAGGTGCAGTTTGCCCCCGGCGGACCGGTGACGCCGCTCAGGCTCACGGTGGAGGATCCCGGGACCGCCGTAATGGTGCCCGCACCGCAGATGCCGGCAAGTCCATTCGGGGTCGCCACTACGAGACCGGCCGGCAGCGTATCCGTAAAGCTCACGTTGTTGAGCGTGGTGACAGGATCGGGGTTGGCGAGCGTGAACGTGAGCGTCGTGGTCCCGCCGAGCGGGATCGTCGGCGCACCGAACGACTTGGCGATGGTCGGCGGTGTGATCACAGCGAGGCTCGCGTTGGCGGTGTTGCCCGCACCGCCCTCGGTCGACGTGACGCTCACGCTGTTGTTCTTCACCCCGGCCGTTGTACCGGTGACGTTGACGCTGAACGTGCAAGAGCCACCCGCGGCGAGCGTTCCGCCGCTCAGGATCACGGTACCCCCGCCTGCGGTCGCGGTGATGGCACCGCTGCCGCAGGTTCCGGTGAGGCCATTCGGGGTCGCGACGACTAAGCCAGCCGGCAGCGTGTCGGTGAATGCCACGCCGGTGAGTGCGGTGTTGCCGCTAGCCTGGTTGGTGATGGTGAAGCTTAACGTCGTCGAGCCGTTGAGGACAATCGATGCGACACCGAAGCTCTTGGCGATCGTCGGCGGCGGAACCGGCACCGGAGCGGCGAGACACGCCGAAAACTCCGACGTATCGATGCTGGCGACCACACCGCCCGGCTGCCCGCCGGGCGAGACGACGGCGCCGCCGCCGAACAAACCGCCATTGGAGGTGGCCGTGGTGGTGATGACGGTGCCACCGGCCGCTGGAAAAATCATACTCGCGAACGTCGCATTGCCGCTGCCGTTGGTGGTGACGTTCGTGAACCCCAGGAATGTCCTGCCCTCGCCATTGCCACTCGGATCGCACGCCGTATTGGCGAAGAATTCGATGCGGAAGATGCTGTTCGGGGTGCTGTTGAGCGTGCCCGAGACATCCACGTTGGCGCCGTTCACCTGCACCGCGGTCAGCACCGGAAAATTCTGCAGATTGTTGGCGCCGGTATCCACATCGTTGGCGTCGTTGCTGGTCACCCCGGCCGCGTTTTCGGTGCCGCCGCGCAGATTGATGCCCAGCTGGCCGTTGCTGAATATGGAGTTGCCGAGGATGGTGGTGCTGAGGTTGCCTTGAACGTCCACTCCCACCTGCCCGTTGAACGCGATGATGTTGCCCTCGCCGAAGTTCGCGCCGCCGATGAAGCTGCCGAAGCCGGTGACCTGCACGCCGTCGCGGCTGTTGCCAAGCGCGGTAACACCGTCGGCAGCCGTGCCGATGCGGTTGTTCTGGACTGTGTTGTTCTCGGAGTGAGCGCCGGAAACACCGCTCGAGGAGATGACGACGCCGTCGCCGTTGCCGGAGATCAGGTTGCCGCTGACGAGGACGCCGACGCCGTGCGCGATGTTTACGCCTGCGCCGTTGTTCAGGTTGAGGGCGATGGTGCCGGTGATGTCGGTGCCGATGAAGTTATTGCGGGCCGAGCCCGACGACTGACCGAGCGCCGGATTGCCCGTGAATGCGACTCCGGTGAACGCCACGATGAGATTCCCGGCACCCGCTGCGACACCACCGACGGTGCCGCTGCCGTTGTTGATCGAAACGCCGGTGCCCATATTGCCGAGCACGTTCGTTCCGCTGACATTGGTACCGATGAAATTGCCCTGGACGACCGTGCTGCCCCCGTTGGTGACAACACCGGTGCCGCCATTCGCCGACACGATCAGGTTGCGGCCAGCCACGGTACCCGATCCGATCGTGACCGTGCCGCTAACCAGTTGAACGTCGATTCCGTTGCCGCTGCTCGCCACGGCGGTGCTGCCGCTGGGGTCGGTGCCGAGAAGATTGCCCTGGATCAGGTGCCCGCCGTTTCCGAAGATCAGCTGGATCTGGCGCCCCGTGAAGCCGTTGACGACGAGATTGCTGATCGTCACGTTGTCTGCGTTACTGACGTTCAAGCCCGTGGAGAGCGCGCCGGCGCCACTTATTTGCACGCGATTGCCGACTACACCGCCGTTCAAGCCGTCGATCGTGACGGCTTGGCTGATGACAGGCAGATCGGTCGCGGGGGTAATGGTCTGCTGCCCCCCGCCGGAGATGTTGAAGACGATGGAGTCGATCGTCGGCAAGGCCTGGCCTGCCGCGCACTCGCCGGCCGCCGCGCCCGAAGCCGTGTTGTTATTGGCGGCGGCGATCGCCTCGCGCAGCGTGCACAGGCCGTCGTTGGCCGCGGCGTCGGAGGTGCTGTTGACGGTGATCGTGGCGGCCTGTGCGGCAAGGGCCACGCTACCCATGAAGATCGCTACGGCATGGCAGACACGTTGGATGATTCGGCGCATTTGATCCTCCCGTGGCTCATTTGCAAAGGACTGAGCTTGGTGTGCGACGCTCCCCGCGTTGCACGGGGAGAAGTCGCAACTTGAAACATACGCCGGCGGCTATTCGAGTTCTAGTCTCCGGACCGCCGCACCAGCACGATCGCCGCCGCGCACGACAACAAAAGCAACAGCAGGAGGAGGCCGACGCGATCGAGGGTTGGAATCGCGCTCGGCTGTTCCAGGATGACCACGATCCCCGCGATCGAGCCTGGGCCGGCGCCCCCTTCGTTCGAGATCACGGTGCCGGTCGTCTCGACGACGTGACCGGTCTCGGTGGCGGTGACGTTTACGCCGAATACGCAGGATTCACCCGGGCCCAGGGTCGCCCCGTTCAGGCTGATGCTGTTCGAACCCGGTACCGCCGTTACGGTGCCGCCGCTGCAGCCATCGGACAGCCCGTTGGGTGTCGCGACCACGAGCCCGCCCGTCAGCACGTCGATGAACCCGACGCCCGAGAGCGTCCGGTCGGGATTCGGGTTGGTGATCGAATAGCGGAGGTCGGTCGTGGTACCGAGCACCAGGCTCGGCACCCCAAATGCATTGACAATCACCGGTGGCGCAATGACGGTGACGGTTGCGCTTGCCGTGTTGCCCGGCCCGCTTTCGTTCGCCCGCACCGATACCGTGTTGACCTTGCGTCCGACGCTGGTCCCGGTGACGTTGACGGTGACCGAGCAGGAGGCCCCTCCCGCCAGCGTCGCGCCGCTCAAGCCGATGGAGCCGCCGCCGGAAATCGCGTTGACTACGCCGCCACACGTGTTGACGATGCCGTTGGGTGTGGACACGATCAATCCCGGCGGAAGGATGTCGGTGAAGGCGACACCGGTGAGTACCCCAGCGCCGGGAGTCTGGTTGGCGACCGAGAACGACAGCGTCCCCGAGCCGTTCAGGCGGATCGTTTCCCCGCCGAAGGACTTGGCGATGGTCGGCGGCGCCGGGATAGTGGCGATCACGCACGCTGAAAACTCCGACGTTTCGCTGAGCACCGCGCTGGAGGAGCCGCCGGTGCCGATCGTTGCCGTGGCGGTGATCACGGGGCCGCCAATCGACGGAAACGTGAGGTTGCTGAACGACGCATTGCCCTCGCCGTTGGTCTGCACCAGCGTAGCGCCGATGAATGTCTGCCCCTCCCCGTAGCCGCTGCCGTCGCAGGCCGGGCTTGCGAAGAACTCGATGCGGAAGACCGAGTTGGGCGCGCTGTTGAGCGAGCCGCTCAGCGTGACGACGCTGCCCACGATCGCAACCGATTGCAGCACCGGGTAGTTCTGCAGATTGTTCGGGCCCGCATCGAGGTCCTGATCGTCGTTGGGCGTGGGCGTTGCGCCGCCGCCGAACGAGATGCCGAGCACCTGATTGGCAAAGATGGAATTGCCGAGGATCGCCCATCCCGTGTTGGTGGACAGGCTCTCGAACAGGATGCCGATGCCGTTGAACGCGATGATGTTGCCTTCGGCGAGGGCGGGATCGCCGCCGATGACGCCGGGACCGCCGGCGTTGATCGTAATACCGGTCTGGATGTTGGGAATCGGCAGCGTACCGGTCACGTCGGTGCCAATCCGGTTGCCGCGAATCGTGGCGCTGAGGGGGCCTTCCTGCAGGCGGATGCCGTTCCTGAAGCCGGAAATCACATTGCCCTGCGAGCCGCGGCCTCCGATCACGTTGCCGCTCGCGCCGCTGTGGGTGGCGATGCCCGCCGAGGTGCCGCCGCCTCCGAGCGGCACGCCGCCCTCCGCGTTGGTGCCGATGAGATTGCCCTGGATGGTGTTGCCGCTTGCCTCGGTCAGGCTGATCCCCTCGCCGGTGGCGACGATTACGTTGCCCATGCCGGCTGACGGCCCGCCGATCAGGTTGCCGGTCGCAGCCGCGCCGTCGAGGCCGATGGCGTTGGTTGGCGTGCCGGGCAGCAACGCCGCGTTGCCGCTGGCGTTGGTGCCGATGTAATTGCCCTGCACGCTATTGTTGGCGCCGCGGATGGTGATGCGGCTGCCGCCGGACGCGCCTCCCCCCGGCATGACGTTGCGCGCATCGGGCGTCGCACCGCCGATCATGTTGTTACGCGACTGCGCCGTCTCGATCACGATTACCGGCCCGACTCCCGCGTCCTGCAGCAGCGTGCCGGATGGATCGGTGCCGATGAAATTGCCGGCGATGGTGTTGCCGCTGCTCGACCCGAGGAACAGCGGGCCGATGAGGAATGAGGGCGCCCGCACCCGGTTGATGACCAGACCGCGCACGGTGGTTGCGCCGGCCGGGCCGAGCACGAAGAGCGACTCGGCAGGTGGCAGGCTGCTGCCGTCGATCTCGACCAGCAATACGGCGTTGTTCCCGACAACGAAGCTGTTGGCGCTCGCCCCCGGCTGCGTATAGCCATCGATGGTCACGGGCTCGGTGGGCGTAGGCAGGCGGCTCAGCACGGTCAGCGTGCGCACCCCCGTTCCCGCTATCGAGAACGCAATAACGTCCATCCCGGCGCTGCCCGCTGCGCATTCCCCGGCAGCGGCGCCGGACGGCGTATTGGTGTTGGCCGCGATCATCGCTTCGCGCAACGTGCACTGCCCATCGTCCCCGATGGCATCGGCGGTGCTGTTGACGGTGATGGTGGCTGCCCGGACGAGGGCGGCGACGAAGTACAGGCAGACGAACGCGAACAGACGAGCGTCGACGCGCTTACGGCTCATGCGGATCCTCCGGCACACGAATGCAGTCGTTATGCGCGAACTTCTGGCGGCTCGCTTCGCGGAATCTCTCGCGCCTCTCCAAGTATCGAAGTAGATCGGACCAGCGCCATGAGTGTCAAGGCAAACAACCTCGGGTGGAGACGTCGCTCGAGCGTTGTTGCGTGCAACACAGCGCGTGAGCGAAGCGCGTGTCGTTAGCGGCGAGGCATTTGATAAGCCTCGCCGCAGTCATCAGTGTCGACACTTACGAAGTGTAAGATCCCCGAAAGTTTTTTCTTCCGATCGCCCGAGCCGGGTAACCATAATCGCAGGCGCTTGTAAACCCCGCGCAGCGCACCCACCTGGCGAAAGTAGGATAATCAACGTTCCCCTGTTGCGGAGATTCCCATGAGTGAACAGCGAGAAGTCGTCATCCTTAGCGGTGTCAGAACGGCCATCGGCGACTACGGCGGCAGCCTGAAGGACGTTCCACCGACCGAGCTTGCGGCGAGGGTGGTCAAGGAAGCGGTGAGCCGCGCCAAGGTCGACCCGCAGGACATCGGCCAATGCGTGTTCGGCAACGTCATCCATACCGAGCCCAAGGACATGTACCTCTCGCGCGTCGCCTGCATCAACGGCGGCCTGCCGCACGATACCGGCGCGCTCACGCTCAACCGCCTGTGCGGCAGCGGCATGCAGGCCATCGTCAGCGCGGCGCAGTATGTGATTTTGGGCGATACCGACGCAGCGGTCGCCGGCGGCGCGGAGAGCATGAGCCGCGGCGGTTACATATCGACCACCCAGCGCTGGGGCGCGCGCATGGGCGAATCCAAGATGATGGACATGATGGTCGGCGCGCTTACCGACCCCTTCGACACCGTGCACATGGGCGTTACCGCCGAGAATGTCGCCGCCAAGTGCAAGATCTCGCGCCAGGACCAGGATGCCTTCGCCGTCGAGAGCCATCGCCGTGCCGCGGCGGCCATCGCGGCCGGCTATTTCAAGTCGCAGATCCTGCCGATCGAATTGAAGAGCAAGAAAGGCCCGCTCGTCTTCGATACCGATGAGCACGTGCGCGGCGAATCGACCGTCGATGGCATGGGCAAGCTCAAGACCGTCTTCCAGAAGGACAACGGCACCGTCACCGCGGGCAATGCCTCCGGCATCAACGACGCGGCGGCAGCAGTGGTACTGATGGAGCGCAAGGCGGCGGAGCGCAAGGGACTGACGCCGATGGCGCGTCTGGTTGCATACGGCCACGCCGGCGTCGATCCCAAGATCATGGGGATGGGACCGGTGTCGGCGGTCCAACGCGCGCTCAAGAAAGCGGGGCTCACGCTCGAGCAGATGGACGTGATCGAGTCGAACGAGGCATTCGCCGCGCAGGCCCTGGGTGTCGCCCGCGAGCTCGGCATGAACGAAAAGAAGGTCAATCCGAATGGCGGCGCGATCGCGCTCGGCCATCCGATCGGGGCAACGGGCTGCCTCCTGACGGTCAAGGCGCTTTATGAGCTTCAGCGCACCGGCGGACGTTATGCGCTGGTCACCATGTGCATCGGCGGGGGCCAGGGCATCGCCGGCGTGTTCGAGCGTATCTGAGGCTCAGCCCGTTTTCGCGCAGGATTCGTCGCAAGCGGCGAGGGTGCCCCGGTTGACACAGGGGCCCGCCGCACGGGGCTGGATACTTCTGCCGACGAGGACCAGATGATCTGACGTTGCCGCCAGATCGAATCGCGTCTGGACGGATCGACCTGGCCTATTTTTGCGCCCGGTGAATGTTGTCCACCCACTCGACGTTTTCCGGATTGGCCTCCACGCTGGCGATGTCGAGGTTCACCACCACCGGCTCCTGACCGCTGCGCACCAGCACGCACGACAGCGGTTCCTCATCGCTGGCGTTGATCTCCTGGTGCGGCACATACGGCGGCACATAGATGAAGTCGCCCGGGCCTGCCTCCGCTGTGTACTCGAGGCGATCCCCCCAGCGCATGCGCGCCCGGCCGCTCACCACGTAGATCACGCTTTCCAGCGCGCCGTGATGATGCGCGCCGGTCTTGGCCTTCGGATGAATCACCACGGTGCCCGCCCACAGCTTTTCGGCGCCGGCCCGCGCGTTGGTGATGGCCGCGGCGCGGTTCATTCCCGGCGTCTGCGGCGTGTTGACGTCGAGCTCGTTGCCGTGCACCACACGCACGCCGTGCAGCCGCCATCGCGATTGGTTGCCGTCTGTCATGTCACCTCCAATTTGGTGTCGCCGCGCCCTCGCCGCCCGCCTTCCTGCCACGAGGTATCGAATAGAGCCCTCTTCTGCAGCGAAGGCAGCCCGAACGGCACCGGCACTCCCAGGGCGATTCCCTGGGCAAAGTCGACGCCGATCTCGCGCAGCCGCTCGAGGATCACACGATTCTCGACGAATTCCGCGATGGTCTTCTTGCCCATCACGTGCCCCACCCGGTGTATTGCTTCGACCATGGCGCGGTCGATCGGATCCTGCAGCATGTCCAGCACGAAGCTGCCGTCGATCTTGAGGAAGTCTACCGGCAGATGCTTGAGGTAGCGAAACGATGACATCCCCGCGCCGAAATCGTCGAGCGAGAAACGGCAGCCGCGCCCGCGCAGCTCGTTCATGAAATGCGACGCCTTACCCAGATTGGCGATGGCGGCCGTCTCGGTGATCTCGAAGCAGAAAGCGCTGCCGGGGAGCCCGGTTCCCGTTAAGGCGTGACCGATGTCGTCGAGGAAAGTGTCGTCGCCGAGCGAGGTGGCGGACACGTTGATCATGTACGTGCACGGCTCTTGGCGCCCGGGATCGAGCGCAGCAAGCTCGTGAATCGTCGAGAAGGCCGCCTGGATCACCCAGCGATCGATGGTCGGCATGAGATTGTAGCGCTCCGCCGCCGGAATAAACGCCATCGGCGGCACGAGCTCGCCTTTTTCATCGACCATCCGCACCAGCAGCTCGACCATCGAGCCGCCGCGATCGGGGTCCTCGACGGGGACGATGTCCTGCGCGTAAAGGCAGAAGCGGCCTTCATCGAGTGCGCGCCGGACGCGCCCCACCCACTCCATCTCGCCGTGACGCAGTGCGAGCTCGGTGTCCTTCGGGTGATAGACCTGCACGCGATTGCGTCCTTTTTCCTTCGCCATGTAACAGGCTGCGTCGCCGGAGCTCAGCACCTCGGCGAGCGTGAGGCTTGGATCGGCGATGATGACAAGCCCGACGCTTGCCGCGATCGGAAAAGCGCGGTGTTGGTGAACGAACTGGAAATTGGCGACGCCCTGCCGCAGGTCCTCGGCGATGCGGAGCGCGTGCTCGGCCGGGCAATTCTCGAACAGGACGCCGAACTCATCGCCCCCGAGCCGGGCCAGCGTATCGCCTTCGCGCAGGCGATTGCCGAGAATCAGGCTGATCTGGCGCATCAGCTCGTCACCGGCGGCGTGACCCGCGGTGTCGTTGACGATCTTGAACTGGTCGAGATCGATGTAGAGCATCGCGTGCTGGCGGCCCAGCTCGCGCGTCGTGGCGAGCGCGTGGTCGAGGCGGTGCTCGAATTCGCGCCGGTTGATGAGCCCGGTCAGCGCGTCATGACTCGCCTGGTACGAAAGCTGGCTCGCGTACTCCCGCTCGCGGCCGACATCGCGCAGCACCAGCACGACGCCGGTGATGCTGCCGGTGCGGTCGCGAATGGGCTCGGCCGTCTGGTCGATCGCCACCTCGGTGCCGTCCTGGCGCAGCAGAATGATGTTCGGCGCCGAGCTCGCCGCTCCGCCTTCGCGCAACACCGTGGCGACCGGATTCAGCATGTGGTCGCGATTCGCTTCGTCGAAGAGCTTGCACACCAGGGCGACCGAGACGTTCCGCGCATGGCGGGCATTCCATCCCGTCAGCCGCTCGGCGGCGGGGTTCAGGTACTCGACCAGGCCCTGCACGTCGGTGGTGATGACGGCGTCGCCGATCGAGGCGAGGGTGACCTGCGCTCGCTCCTTCTCGGCAAACAGTTGCGCTTCGGCGAGCTTGCGGTCGGTGATGTCGGTGATCGAGCCGGCCATGCGCACGGCGCGGCCGGCGCTATTGCGGACCGATCGCCCACGAGCGCGGCACCAGCGATAATCCCCCGACTTCGTGCGGCAACGGAATTCCTGGTCGTAGGTCTTGTCGCTGCGCAGATGCTCCCGCAGCGCGGCGTAGATCGAGGGACGATCTCCCTCGTGCAGGAGCGCCCGGAAATTGTCGAGGGTGTTCGGGAGATCCTCGTCGGCGTAGCCCATCAGCTCCTTCGCACGCGGCGAGAGATAGACCTCGTTCGAGACGAGATTCCAGTCCCACAATCCGTCGTTGCTGCCGATGACGGCCAGATTGAAGCGCTCCTCGCTCGCGCGGAGCGCATTCTCGAACGCGTCGTTCTGCAGTTGCAGGCGCCGTGACAGCGTGACGCCCAGGAGCACCAGCGCCAGCGTGACCAGCAGGACACTCCAGAGCAGGCGGAGCTGTGTCTCGCGCGATGCCGCCGACAGGGTAGATGAAAAGGCGTCTTCAAGCGGCGTCAGCCGCGAGTTGACTTCGTCGATCTGCGCAAGGATCTGTTGCAACTCGTTGCTGTTCACCTGCCCGACCGGCCTGAGGGTGCGCAGCTGCTCACCGATATCGCGCAGCTCGGCGATATGTCGGTCCGCCTCGGTCCAGATTGCAATGGCGCGCTCGATCGAATCGAGGTGACGAAAGCGCCGGAACAGCATGATCATGCCGGCGATGTCGTCGGGATGATTGCGCCCTTCGAGCAATCCCTGCCGCGCGATAACGAGGTCGGGGGCGGACTTGTCGAGCTCCTCGCGCGCCTTGCGGTCGCCGAGCGGCACTGCTATCGCTTCGCGAAATTTCTGGAAGTCGCTTTCTGCACCGCTCTCCGCGTAGTGCATCAGGTAGAACACCGCGTCCTTCTGGGCCTTGGACCACAGGCCTTCGCCACCGACGTAGGCGCGCACCGCCGAGAGGATGTTCATGCTGGCGACGCCTAGCAGCAACAGCAGCAAAACCACAACCAGAAACGGCCACGTGATGCGAACGAGCCGCGAGCCGGCGGGGAGCAGCCCGGTCCGCTGACGCGCGCTCACCGCCTTCGGCATCCGTGGCTTTCAGGACGCCGGTGGCGGGTCGATGTGCAGGATCAGTTGCCGCGACACGGGATCGTAACGGAGGGAGACGTCCTTGCGGATGCGGATAAGATCGATCTGCCCGATGCGATCGTCGGGAATGTCCGACAGATCGATCGCCACCGGCGGCTGCTCGGTGGTCGACAAGAGCGCATCGCTGTCGAACACCAGCCCGCGCTCGAAGCCTGTTCCGGGCTGCGCCGAGATCCAGTAGGCGATGCTGTTCACGTTCATCGGGTCGCCGGGATCGGCGGCGCCGTCCGCGCGATTCTTCATCACGGCGTTGTGCGCGATCTTGGGATACGTATTGGTCGGCTCTTCGTTGATGACCGAGGACTCGCTGCCGACCAGGATCGAGCGCGAGCCGGGAAGTGCCCATGCTTCACTCGCCACGCCAAATGCCCACTGGTGCACACCCGGACCGTTCCGGGCCGTGAGCTGCGCGGCGACGGTGAAGTCCTGCAGGGCGTTTTCCGATCCGGACAGCCGCAGCACGTTGCCCGCGAATCCATACGCGTACCCCGGATCCTGCGCGATCCACATCGAGATATACGGAGGCGGATCCGCGCATGCCGGGGACGACAACGTGATGGCGGCCAGCACGCCTGCCAGCAAAGTGCATTTCATGAACATCTCCTCGATCCGGTTGGGCCGCGGGCCGGCACCGACGAGGGCCACCCGCACGCGATGCAAAGTGTAACGCGCGTGCAGGCTGCGGGTACTGTCCCGCCCGGGACGAAGCTACGCAGCGTTCCGGCGCCGCTCCTCCGTCCGTTCCTGCTGCCGGCGAGCGAGATCCTGCGCCTGATCGTCGCCGATCTTCCCGACTGCGAAATACGTCGCCTCGGGATGCGACAAATAGAAACCCGAGACCGACGCTGCGGGGAGCATGGCGCAACTCTCGGTCAGCTCCATGCCGATCGCCCGGGCGCGCAGCAGCTCGAACAGCGGGGCCTTGACCGCGTGGTCGGGACACGCCGGGTATCCGGGCGCCGGACGAATGCCCTGGTACTCCTCGCGTATCAGCTCCGCGGCGTCGAGATGCTCGTCCCTGGCGTAACCCCACAGCTCGCGGCGCACGATCCTGTGCAGCCACTCGGCGAACGCTTCCGCGAGGCGATCAGCGAGCGCCTTCAGCATGATCGCGCTGTAATCGTCGTTGGCCGCCGCGAACTGCGCAAGCTTCTTCTCGATGCCGATGCCGCTGGTGACCGCGAATGCGCCGATGTAATCCTCGATGTGCGACGTAGCGGGAGCCACGAAATCCGCGAGGCAGTAGTTTGGCTTGCCAGGCGGGCGCTCGTTCTGCTGGCGCTGGTTGAACCAGGTGAGCGCAACGCTTCGCCTGGCCGGGTCGGCGTAGACGACGATGTCGTCGCCGGACGAGTTGGCAGGCATGATGGCCGCCACACCGTTCGCCGTCAGCCAGCGTCCGTCGATGATGTCCTTCAGCATCTTCTGCCCTTCGGCGAATACGCTTCGCGCCGATTCGCCGACCACGGCATCGTCCAGGATGGCCGGATAGGGGCCGGAGAGCTCCCAGGCCTGGAAGAACGGCGCCCAGTCGATGTACTTCGCCAGCTCGGAGAGATCGACGTTGCGAAACTCGCGGCGCCCGACAAAGCTGGGCACGGGCGGGGTGTAACGCGCCCAGTCCGTCTGAAACGCGTTCGCTCGCGCGGCGGCAAGCGAAATGAGAGCCGGGCCCTTCTTGCCGGCATGCTGGATGCGAATCCTGTCGTAATCGGCAGCGACCTCCGCCACGTACGCCTCGCGCAGCTCCTCCGATAGCAGGTTGCTCGCGACGCCGACCGCACGCGACGCATCGGGGACATAAACGGTGACGCCGGAAAAGTTCGGCGCGATCTTGACCGCGGTATGAACGCGTGACGTTGTCGCGCCGCCGATCAGCAGCGGCTGCGTAAAGCCCAGGCGCGCCATCTCGTGCGCGACGTGCGCCATCTCCTCGAGCGAGGGGGTGATGAGCCCGGACAGCCCGATCAGGTCGGCATTGTGCTCACGCGCGGTGTCGAGGATTTTCTGCGCCGGAACCATGACGCCGAGATCGATCACCGCGAAGTTGTTGCACTGGAGCACCACGCCGACGATGTTCTTGCCGATGTCGTGCACGTCGCCCTTGACGGTGGCCATGACGATCGTCCCCTTGGGCTTGCCGGCGTCCCCCGAGCGAGCCTTCTCCTCCTCGATGAACGGGACGAGATGCGCCACCGCCTGCTTCATGACGCGCGCGCTTTTCACCACCTGCGGCAGGAACATCTTGCCGGCGCCGAAGAGATCGCCGACCACATTCATGCCGGCCATCAGCGGACCCTCGATCACCTGTATCGGCCGCGCGTGCTTCTTCCGCGCTGCCTCGGTGTCCTCGACGATGTACGTGGTGATGCCCTTGACCAGCGCGTGCGACAGGCGTTCTTCGACCGTGCCTTCGCGCCACGAGAGGTCCTCGGTGGTCTGCTTGCCCTGCGACTTGAACGATTCGGCTAGGCTCACCAGCCGCTCGGTGGGATTCTCTCCGGTGCTCGACTTGCGATTGAGCACCACGTCCTCGACGAGCTCGCGCAACACCGGCGGAATCTCGTCGTACACGCCCAACTGGCCGGCGTTGACGATGCCCATCGTCATCCCGGCCTTGATCGCGTGGAACAGGAACACGGTGTGAATCGCTTCGCGCACCGGATCGTTGCCGCGGAACGAGAAGCTGACGTTCGACACGCCGCCTGAGACTTTCGCGTGCGGCAGATGCTGCCTGATCCAGCGCGTGGCGTTGATGAAATCGACCGCGTAGTTGTTGTGCTCCTCGATGCCGGTGGCAATCGCGAAGATGTTGGGATCGAAGATGATGTCTTCCGGCGGGAAGGCGATCTTCTGCGTCAGCAGGTCGTAGCACCGCTGGCAGATCGCAACCTTGCGCTCGAAGGTGTCGGCCTGGCCCTTCTCGTCGAAGGCCATGACGACCGCCGCGGCGCCGTAGCGGCGGACGAGCCGGGCATGGTGGAGGAACGACTCCTCGCCTTCCTTGAGCGAGATGGAGTTGACGATCGACTTGCCCTGCACGCACTTCAAGCCGGCCTCGATGACCTCCCATTTCGAAGAATCGATCATCACCGGCACGCGCGCGATGTCCGGCTCGGCGGCGATCAGCTTCAGGAACTTCGCCATCGCCGCCTTGGAGTCGAGCATCGCCTCGTCCATGTTGACGTCGATGATCTGCGCGCCGTTTTGCACCTGTTGCCGCGCCACCTCGACGGCACCCGTGTAGTCGCCGGCGAGGATCAGCTTGGCGAAGGCGCGCGAGCCGGTGACGTTGGTGCGCTCGCCGACGTTCACGAACAGGGAGTCGTCGCCGATGTTGAGCGGCTCGAGGCCCGAGAGTCGCATCAGACGGGTCTCAGCCATTGCCGACTCCCCAAGCTTGCCACTTCGTAGGCGGCCGTGCAGCGCTCATATCGTCTTTCCCCAAACTCGCCGAAAAAAGTGGGCCCGGCGGCGCTCATGTTGCCTCCCCATTCGCATCGCGCTTCAGACGCCGCGGGGGCAATTGACCGATCGCCTCGGCGACGGCGCGAATGTGCGCCGGCGTGGTGCCGCAACAGCCGCCGACAATGTTGACGAAGCCGTTCTCCGCGAAATCCTTCAACAGTCGCGACGTTTCCGCGGGCGTTTCGTCGTAGCCGGTTTCGGACATCGGGTTGGGAAGGCCCGCGTTCGGATAGCAGGAGATGTACGTGTCGGCCACCCGCGACAGCTCCTCGATGTACGGCCGCATCAGCGCCGCACCCAGTGCGCAGTTCAGTCCGACGGCGAGGGGCTGCGCGTGCCTGACCGAGTTCCAGAACGCTTCAGGCGTCTGGCCGGATAGCGTGCGGCCCGATGCGTCGGTGATCGTTCCCGAGATGATGATCGGCAGGCGGCGCCCCGTGCGCTCCGACCATTGATCGATGGCGAACAGCGCCGCTTTCGCGTTGAGCGTGTCGAAGATGGTCTCGACCAGGAACAGGTCGGCGCCGCCCTCGGCCAGCGCGTCGACGGCCTCGTAGTACGTTGCGACCAGCTCGTCGAACGATGTGTTGCGCGCACCGGGGTCGTTTACATCGGGTGAGATCGAAGCCGTGCGATTGGTGGGACCGATAGCCCCGGCGACGAAGCGCGGCTTGTCGGGCGTCCGTGCGGTCCATTCGTCGGCGCACTGGCGGGCGAGCCTCGCGCCTTCGTAATTCAGCTCGCGGACCCTGCCTTCGAGCTGGTAGTCGGCCTGGGCGATGCGCGTGGCGTTGAATGTGCTGGTCTCGATGATGTCGGCACCGGCTTCGAGAAACGCGTTATGGATGCCGCGGATCACATCCGGGTTGGTGAGGACCAGGATATCGTTATCCCCTTTCACATCGTGGGGATGGTCGTGCAGCAAAGCGCCGCGGTAGCCCGCTTCATCGAGCTTGCAGTTCTGCACCATGGTGCCCATCGCGCCGTCGAGAATCAGAATGCGCTCGTCCATGAGCTTGCGAAGCTCGGCTTCCTTGGAAATCGGTGGGCTGTCGTTCATGTCGATATTCCCAAAACAAAAAACCCGTTCAGCTTTCCAGCACAGTGGGATCCGAAGCTTGGAATTCACGTGACTTGAAGTCGCGG
>JADMIO011434961.1_pt1 | contig 54631 bp, 45 predicted proteins | sample 8958161 | NCBI WGS metagenome assembly JADMIO01 (sample SAMN16585339, study PRJNA669376) | soil metagenome | isolation source: Crop rotation soil | place: USA: Cullars Rotation, Alabama | collected 2011
GCGACAACTTGTCCACGTGGAATTCTAAGCTTAGGATCCCAATGTGCTGGAAAGAGCGAGCCTTGGCGGCGCAGCTTCGGATGAAGGTCGACCGGCGAGGAGGCGCGAGAAAGTCGCGGACCGGCACGTCAAGCAATGCCCGCGCGCCGGCATTCCAAGATCGGATCAGTCGGCCCCTCTCGCATCCTCGGCGGTCGGGGAGTAGGGGAGCGCCGTGTCGAGCGATCAGGCATGGCTCGGCGGCTGCCAGTGCGGGGGCATCCGCTACGTCATCACCGCGCCCCCGCTCACCCTCTACGCCTGTCACTGCACCGAGTGTCAGCGCCAGTCCTCCTCCGCCTTCGGTCTCTCGATGCCGGTCCCGCGCAGCGGTTTCACCGTCACGCAGGGCAACCCCCAGCTCTGGACCCGCACCGCCGACAGCGGCCGCGTCGTCCGGTGCGCCTTCTGCCCGGACTGCGGTACGCGCCTCTATCACCTGCCCACTCGCAATGACGCCGTCGTCAACGTGAAGCCCGGCACCCTCGACGACACCTCGTGGCTGCGCCCGGTCGCGCACGTCTGGACGAGTAGCGCGCAGCCGTGGGTGATCATCCCGCCGAACGTCCTGCGCTACGAGCGGCAACCGCCCGACTTCGAGGCCCTCTACGCCGCATGGGGGGCCTGGTGCGAGCGCGCGAACGAAGCGAGCCCCGTCGCAGATTCAATCGCCGGCGTGCGCGCCGGCTACGACCGCTGGGCCGCGGTCTACGACCACGATGCGAACCCGCTCCCCGCGCTCGAAGCGGCGCACGTCCGCACGGCCGCCGGCGACGTCCGCGGTCTCTCGGTCCTCGACTTCGGCTGCGGCACCGGCCGTCACACCACATGGCTCGCCGCCGCCGGTGCGACGGTGACCGCAATCGATTTCTCCAAGGGCATGCTGGCCGAAGCGCGACGTAAGCCCGGGAGCGCAAACGTCCGCTTCCTCACGCACGATCTCCGCGCGCCGCTGCCATTTGCCGATGCCGCTTTCGATCTCGTCGTGAGCGGCCTCGTGCTCGAACACCTGCAGGATCTCAGCGGCCCGCTCGCCGAGGTACGCCGCGTGCTTCGTCGAGACGGTCGCGCGATCGTCTCCGAGATCCATCCGGCGATGCTCCGGAGCGGCAGCCAGGCGCGTTTCACCGATCCGACCACCGGCGAGGTCGTGCGCCCCGGGAGCGTGCCGCATCAGCTAAGGGACTTCGTGGTGGCGGCCTCGCAGGCGGAGTTGGTGTTCGAGGACCTCGTCGAAGCCGCGCCCGATGCCGCGTTCGCCGCCCGCTACCCGCGCGCGGCCAAGTACGTCGGCTTTCCGATGCTGCTGGTGATGTGCCTGCGTGCGGACGACGCCTCGCGGGGGTGACTATCCCCGAGTGAAAGCCGCCCACGCCGCCCGTCTGCTGAACGCGATCGCGGGCGCAAACGATGCACGACGTCGATGCCCGGTGGATCAGTGTCACGGCAGGAGATCTTCGCTCTTCAGGTGCGCCGTCAGCCAGCTTGCGACACAGCACGATGTGCCGATGAGGAAACCGAGTCCGAGTCCGGCAAGAAACGTCATCCTCGCCTCCGAGTCTTCGCTTGAATGATTTGATCCGCCGATACCCAAGACACGCGTGCGTGCGGCCGTTCCGGAGGCGCTACGGCCCACGGTCAAGCGGCGCTCGACCCGAGCCTCGGACTCGCAGCGGCGTCCCTCGAGCCGCACGGGAGGAACACGATGTGAGCGCCCGCCCACTGCATCTCGGCCAGTAGCAGGTTGCCTCGCTTGTCGACGAATACGTCGGCCCCCACCTCGACCAGAAGCGGAAGCGCGTTGTCCACGTTCCGCAGCCTCCACCACTCGCGGCGCAGGTAGTCGACGTGCTGGCCTTCGAGGTTTCCGTTGACATGCACGACCCAGGCGGGACCGGTGTCGGCATCGAGGCGGTAGGACGTCGTCATGTGAGCAATCATGGCCGGGAGCCTTCGCAACCGACGTGCCATTCGCGGACAGCTCGCACAGCAGAATCTCCGGCCGTCTGCCCGACCGCGGCGGCCGCTTTTGGCCTTGGGGCCGCCGAAATCCGGCAATGGTGCCGACATGTCGGCATTGGCCACTTGGTGTCGCATGAGGCAGAAGTGCCCGGTCCTCGAACAGATCCGACGACGGGTGATTGCGGCGTCCTTCGATTCGGGACGTAGACTCACTCACGGTCGCGCCAGATCGCCCGTACTGAAAGCGAAGGCAGCGGCTCGAGTCATCACCTCGGCACGCGCCGCCTGGTCCAGCGTTCGTGCGCGAGTCAGGCTCCGCTCGGACTCGCGCACGTCCGGGAACGTAACCAAGCCGTGCTGGTAGGAGTCCAGCGTCGAAGCCCAGGCCTTGTTGGACGCAGCGAGCAAGGCCTCGGACGCCTTGTGTTTGACCAGCGCTACCTTCGCGTCCTCGTACGCCTTCGACACCTCGCGTACCGCCTTGTCCTTCGCGTGCTCGAGCTCGTCCTCCGCTTCTCGAGCCGATTGAGGCTGTCGGTGGCGTTCCTGAGCTGTGGGGAACGGGATGGCGCGATGCCCAACAGGCCGCATCCGCGGCGTCAGTGCTTCTGAGTCGGTTCCGCCAGCTCGTCGAGGCGCGACAGGAACAGCTTGAGAATCGGTGAGCTGTTCGACTTGCTGTAGCCCAGCGCTACCTCGATCGTCGGCGCCTCGCCCTCCAGCGGCCGGCTGACCACGGACTGAGGCAGGAGGTTCTTGGCATAGGCGGGCATCAGCGCCAGCCCGCGCGTGGAGGCGACCAGGGACATTGCCATCGCCATGTTGTCCACGCCGTGATCGAGCTTGATGTCGACTCCCGAGCGCCGCAGGTAATCCTCGGTGACGGCGCGCAACACCGAGGCCTTCTTGGCGCCGCCGATGAAGGTCTCGCCGACGAGCTCACGTGGGTGAATAGCTTGCTTGGCGGTGAGGCGATGGTCGCTCGGCATCAGGACGATGAGCGGCTCCCGGTCCACTACGTGGTATGCGAGGTCGTAGCCGGGCTCCACACGCATGAAGGCCACGTCCAGCCGTCCGCGGGCGAGGGTTTCGGCGAGATCCGGCGAATAGTCGCTGGAGACGATGACCTCGATGTTCTTCAGTTCCTCCCGCAGCACATGCATCGCTTGCGGCAGCCAATTCATCTCGTGCCCGGTTTGGAAGCCGATAGCGAATCTCTTTCGTGCCGGCTCTGCCGCCCTGCGTGCCGCTTCGATCGCAGCGTCGACCTGAATCAGGGCCAGGCGGGCGTGGTCGAGAAAGGCCTTGCCCGCGGCGGTCAGCTCGACGCCACGAACGCTGCGCGACAGCAGCTCAACCCCGACTTCGTGCTCCAGATCGCGAATCTGCCGACTCAACGAGGGCTGGGAGGTGTGGAGGCGCGCCTCGGCGGCAGTCGTGAAACTGCCTTCCTCGACCACGGCCACGAAATAGTGCAGGTGCCTCAACTCCATAGGCGCTCCATGCCTCAGAGGTATGCCCCTCTGCTTACAAAGTCTTTTTCAAGACCGCCAGGCGAGCCTAGATTGCCTCTCATGGAAAAGGGCCGTCGACAGATAAGCCCTTGCTTTTACGCGGATGTACGCATCTGCCGTCATCAGGAGGAGAGCGCAATGGATAGGCCAGTCGTTTTGATTACGGGAGCCCTCACAGGCATCGGTCGCGCTACCGCTCTAGCCTTTGCCAAGGATGGTGCCCGCCTCGTCGTCTCCGGCCGCCGGGAAGCGGAGGGCAAGGCTCTCGAAGCCGAGCTCCGCCGCTTGGGCGCCGATGCCGCCTTCATCCAGGCGGATGTTCGCCACGACGACGAAGTCGGCAACCTGGTCGACAAGACCGTCGCACGGTTTGGCCGTCTCGATGTCGCGGTGAACAATGCCGGTACCGAAGGCCAGGTGGGCCCGATCACCGAGCAGACCGCGGAAAGCTATGCCGCGACGTTCGATACGAACGTTCTTGGCGTGATCCTGAGCATGAAGCACGAGGTGCGCGTCATGCAGGGACAGGGCAACGGTAGCATCATCAACATCTCCTCGACCTACGGGCACGAGGGGGCGGCGGGGGCCTCCATCTATGTCGGCAGCAAGCACGCGGTCGAAGGCATCACCAAGTCGGTGGCGCTCGAGACCGTCAAGTCTGGAATCCGTGTGAACGGCGTGGCGCCAGGTCCCATCGACACTGGCATGTTGACCCGCTTTACGGGCACTCCGGAAAACAAGGCAGCGTTGACGACGACCGTTCCGATGGACCGCCTCGGCCTCTCGGAGGAGGTTGCCAGCGCGATTGTCTTCGTCGCATCGGACCAAGCTTCATTCATCACCGGCCATGTCCTCAACGTCGATGGCGGCAAGTCACACTGATCCATCCGGGTGCGGAGGTGTGCTCCGCGCCCGGTCGAGCTTTCAGGAGTCAAGAGATGATCAGCAAGACCATCAAGATTCCCGGACCGGATCATCCGATCAACATCACGCGGACGAACGGCCGGGTGACGGTCTCCGTGAACGGCGAACGCGTGGCCGATACCCGGGAGGCGCTGACCCTGAAGGAGGCGGCCTATCCCACAGTGCAATACATCCCGCGCAAGGACGTCGATATGACGCGGCTGCAACGGACCTCGCACCAGACCTATTGTCCCTACAAGGGCGAGTGCGCCTATTTCAGCATCCCGGCAGGCGGGGATCGCTCGGTCAATGCCGTCTGGACCTACGAGGCTCCTTATGCCGCCGTGTCGGAAATCCGGGAATACCTGGCGTTTTATCCGGACCGGGTCGACGCGATCGAAGTAGGCGGCGAAGACCGAGCAGGAGGAAGAACATGAGCACCGAAACCGAAGAGAGCAACAAGGCGCTCGTTCTCGAAGCGTTCGATATCTTGTTCAACAAGCGCGACTACGAAGCGGCGGCGCGATTCTGGTCGCCGAGCTACATTCAGCACAGCGCGCACATCGAACAGGGGCGTGAAGGACTCTTCAACCTGGTGCGCGCCCTGCCGCCGACGCTGAGGTACGAGCCCGGCGTCATCGCCGCCAGCGGGGACTATGTGATCGTCCATGGCCGCTTCTCGGGGCACGACCGTCCGCGCGCCTGGATCGCCGCGGACGTGTGTCGCATTGCGAACGACGTTCTCGCCGAGCACTGGGATGTACTTCAGGACGAGGCGACGAAGGTCGAATCCAAGAGCGGCCTGCCGATGTTCGGCCAGCGGTTTGCCGAATGAACTCCGTAGCTCGAAAAGACGGCCGCCACGCCGGCTAGCGCGGCGTGGTGGCCGCGGCCCGGCCTTTACTTGACAGCAGAAAACGCGGTGGGCGCCAGCAACTGACTGCTGATGTTCTCGACGAGCTGGCCATCCTTCTCCGTCCTGGCGACCACCGCGATCCACTCGGGATCGGCGAGAAAAGTGCCCCAGCGTTTCTCACGCTCGGCCATGCTGTCCCAGGCGAGCATGTAGGTGATCTCCTGGCTGCTCTTGCCGATCAGCGTCGTCCAAAACCCGACCTGGCGGATGCCGTGCTTCTCCCAGATCGGCAGCGTCTCGTTTTCGAACCGCGACAGCAGCGCCGGCTTGCGCCCCGGCACGCAGCGGTAGATCCGCAATTCGTAGATCATGGTCCTTCACCTCGAGCCATGTGGACGGATATCAGCCGGTCACTGGCTGCTCTCATCGGAGCGGCCTCAGACCAGCGTCGTTTCGACGGCGATGTTCCCGTGCGTTGCTCGCGAATAGGGACGCACCTGGTGGGCCGCCTCGACAAGGCGCTGCGCCGTCGCGCGCTCCATCCCCGGCAGGCTCACGTCGAGGCGAGCCGCCAGGCTGAAGGCGCGAGGTGTCGCGAACCGCGCGGCGGCGTGCGGCGGCCCGAGGTAGGGGAAATCGGCGAGCAGATCGCCGTGGGGGCCAACGCCGTCCGTCGTGACCTTCCCGTTCGTGAGGATCGTGAGGAAGTGGTCCGGGACGTCGTCGGTGAGCGCGCCGCCATTCTCCGGACGAGGCCGGCCGCGTGTGATCGAAGGGCAGGATGTCCGGGAGCAGCCTTACGGCCACCCGCTCCGCATCGGTAGCGGCGTAGCCTCCGGCGTGTTCGAGCGAGTGCACAAACACGGAGACGAATTGGCGGTCGTCGGCCGGTTCCGCGACGCTGTAGGCGGCGAGCGCGTCGCCGGTCAGGAAGGGGGTCTGTGCAGGCCGCGCGTCGCGATCGGCCTGCACCCAGCGGCCGCCGGCGCCGTCCAAGGTCCGAGCCCAAATGCCGACCCTCCCTGGCGCCAGAGAGACATTGGGGATTTCGAGGACGATGCCGCAGACGTCCTTATCGGCGAAGAAGTCTTGGTGGGTGAACTTGAAGCCGTCCAGCACGCCGAGCACATCGAAGAAGAAGGGCTCGCTCCGCCGGCCGGCGAAAAGGCGGTGCTCCCCGACCTCTGTTACGCGCGGCATCCGACCCAACGAGACCGGCGCCGCTTCGATGAGCACGTCTCCCGCGTCGCCTACCCCGGCGGCCGCCGCACCCCGGACGCAGCGCAGCGTCGCCGTTTGCGCCCCTCCCGCAAAGGCGGAAAACCGCACCCGGTAGGCGATGTCTGCGACGGAATCGCCGTCGGTGTCGATCTTGAGCTCGTAGATCGCCTCATGCGCGAACGGGTCTGGCCGGGTGGGCCCGCGAGGATCCAGGCTGAACGATGGATGCACATTCATGATCAGGATCGACTTGCGATCCTCGCCCGTTTTCCGAACGCGTAGAGGTCGGTGAGGTCGAGGCGCGCGTCGCCGTGCGGGAACCCAAGCGCAGGCCCGGAATAGTGGTGTGACATCGGATCGATCTCTCCCTAGGGGTGCGTCGGCCCTAGGCGGCGCGATCAGGCCACGGCCCGTTGCTTCAGCAGATTGATGAGCTCCGCGGCACCGGGACCCGACGACGCAGGGTTCTGACCGGTGATTAGCAAACCGTCCACGACGGTGAATACCTGCCAGTTGGCTACCTTCTCAAATCGGCCGCCGAGGCGCTTCAGTTCGTCTTCGACCAGGAACGGCACGACGTGAGTCAGGTGAACTTCCTCTTCTTCCTCGTTAGTAAAGCCCGTGACCCGCTTGCCCTTCACGATCGGCTGACCATTGGTCTTGACCCGATGCAGAACCCCAGGTGCGTGGCAGACGGCCGCCACGGGTTTGCCGGCGTGATAAAAAGCTTCGATAAGAGCGATGGAATCCTCACTCTCGGCAAGGTCCCACATCGGTCCATGACCACCAGGATAGAAGACTGCGTCATAGTCTTCGGCGCGGACCTTAGAAAGCAAAACGGTATGAGCCAGGAGGGCCTGTGCCGCCTTGTCGCCTTTGAAGCGGATCGTATATTCCGTCTGACCTTCAGGCGTATCGCTGACGGGATCCAGCGGAGGCTGACCACCCTTCGGCGATACGACCGTAACTGTGACGCCGGCATCGATGAAGTGGAAATAGGGAGCCGCAAATTCTTCGAGCCAGAAGCCGGTTTTCCTGCCCGTATTGCCCAGTTTATCGTGTGAGGTCATCACCATCAGTACCTTCATGTCAATCACCTCCTCGGCTAATGTGTGGTGTACTACCGAAGAACGTTTCCAGATCCCGTCGCGTCCCCGCGCCGGGACGCCATCCGCGTAACGCCGTCCTGCTCATGATCGTCTCGCGCTGACGGTGTGGCTTGTCAGCGACCACCGGATGCTTGTGCGGCATCAACTTCGTGCCGTGGGGACCTTGACCCTAACCACGTAAGGACCGGGTTCCGCAGGATGGCCGACGACGACCGCCAGACGAGGCCCCGGGCGGAATCGCCGGAAACGACTTCCAGTCGATATCTTCGGGCAGAATGACTCTAAATCTCCCTGATCAGGTTGATGATTGCGGGTCATTGGCCCTATCCGTTGCCGGTGAACGGGAGTGTGCTGTCAGCGGGTCAACTTCGCGTCCAAGGCGTGAGCCAACGCGAAGTGTCCGATGCGAGTGAGCAGATCACCAATGCCTGGGTCGCGTCCTAGGCCAGGAACCGCACGAGTTCGGCGTTGATCTCCTCGGCGTGCGTCCACGGGAGGCCGTGAGAGCCTCCTTTGATCTCGATGAACTTTGCGTCTTTGATCAACTTCGCCTGTCGTCTGGACGTCACATCGGCGGGCAGGATGCGGTCATCGTCGCCGTGAATGATCATGGTCGGCAAGTCATTGCGAAAGATGTCCTTGCGGAAATCCTCGAGCCAGGCGTCGACACAAGCCGCCGTTGCGATGGGCGACGCACCGATTGCCACGGTCCAGTTGGCTTGAATGACGCGTTCGCTGACTAGCTGTCCATCGGAGCCACCGACGCTGTAGAAGTTCTTCAAGAACTCCATCATCGCGACTGGGCGATCCGCCTTGATCTCGGCCTGGATCCCGCTGAACACGTTCGCGTCAATGCCCTCAGGATTGTCGGGCGCCTTGACCAGATAGGGGCCAAGAGTACCGATGAGCACGACCTTCAGCAGCCGCTTGGTGCCGTATTTGCCGATGTATCGTGTGATTTCTCCCGTGCCCATGGAGTGTCCGACCAGCGAGACGCCGGTCAGATCCAAGGCGCTCAATAGAGCATTGAGATCGGCCGCGAACGCATCGTAGTTGTACCCGACGCCGGGCTTGCTCGATCGGCCGAAGCCGCGGCGGTCATACGTGATCACACGATGGCCGGCTGCGAGCAGCGCTGCGGTTTGCTTCTCCCACGCGTCTCCGTTCAACGGCCAGCCGTGGATCAGTACGACTGGCGAGCCGGAGCCGTGGTCCTCGTAGTAGATCTCGATGGGCTGCGAGTTCTCATGGCCGACTTTGATGTAGCTCATAAAATGAGTCTCCTTGGTGGTCTCGGTGAATGAGACTGCGGGCAGCAGTGGCGCGGCGAGTCCGGCGTCGGGGCGTCGCGTCGAGACACGACTGGCCCGGCTTGGCCTGTGCCGACAGCGTTGCGTCGAAGCTGCGGCTCATGGCGCCAATCTCGCGGCGGCGAGCGCCTGATCAGGCTCGGCCATTACGCCGCGTTGTGACCTCCTGGACGATCCACGCGTTGCCGTCGGGATCGCTGAAGGCAAAGAAAGATCCGTAACTCGTACGTTTGGGGTCGGGGCCTGGGATCCGCGCTTCTGGGGGGACCGGAGCGCCATGCCACATGTCGCTCGCGTCAAAGCCGCGGCGGACGAGATCGTTATGGGCCGCGACGATGTCAGAGACGACGAGCGTCCCGAAGGCCGAGCCAGGGGCGGCTGGCGTCAATCCCGTGCCGAACGTCACGGAACACGCGGAGCCCGGGGGCGTGAACTGGACGATACGAACGTCCTTCGTCGGGGCGAGGTCCTCATCGAGCCTCCAACCCAAGCGTTCGTAGAACTGCTTTGATCTCTCGACGTCGGACACGGGAATGATGTCGACCTCTAGGTGCATATCGACCATATCTACCTCCTTCAGCGCTCTTGCAGGGTCGCTGCCGCGCCTGAAAAGTGAACCGTTTGTTCGGAACATTTCGATCGCCGGGCCGCCGGGATTGGAGTCGGTTCTGAGCATGATCGGTGGAAGCGCCCGAAGCAGGACCGCCTTCGCCAGGCGACCGGGCGTCGCGCGCTCGACATAGTGGGCCTGCCGAACCGGAGGTTGTCGCTGGCCACCCCTGCGCGCCCCGATTTGCAACGCTAGAGCGGCTTCCCCGACTCGACCGGCCAAGGCGACGAGTCGGTGCTGGGTCCGCGAGAGGAAGGCGGTCACGTCCCAGCCGGTCGAAGGCACGATTGATGTTGACGATCCTGAGCATGCGATCGTGAGGCAGCAACGATCGCGCCAGGTGCCGGCCGTCGCCGTCCCGCCATTCATCGGGGCGCTACTGCGATGGACTCGCGGTCTCGATTGCCGACATGTCGGCGGGCGCCGACATGTCGGCACGTCCGAGCGCTATCCGACGGGATTGGATTCCGCACCTGCCCGGACGGCACGATGCGGGGCGACTCGGCGTCCGTCCGGACGCCGAGAACCATGGCGAAGCGAGACACGAACGGGTCGGGGCTGCGGCTCACGTCGCCTACAAGCTCGGAGCGTAGATGGGGTGAAGCGGCTGGCCTCCACCAGCACTTGGGAGGCGGAGCCCCCACAATCTCCAACGCGGTCAATGCCGCAGGCGATGAGGAGGCCAGGGGTGACATTGGCATGGAGGTACACAAGCGGAAACCCAGGTCTGCATCGTGGACACGGACGGGACCGTGATCCGCGAGCAATGCATCCGGACCGAGCGCGGGCGGTTCGCAGGCCGTGCTCAGCGGGCAAGCTCCCGGGAAGATCCTACTCGAGGCATCGACAGAGAGCGGGTGGGTGGCGCAGCCCGGCTCCCGCGTGCATCGAAGCCGATTGCCCAGAGCTATGCAGAATCAGGCATCACGAGATTGACCGTCCTACCGCTTGTTCGACATGAAACCTCGAACGAGATCGGCAATGTCATCCGCGGCGGTATCCAGAGCGAAATGCCCTGCATCAAGGACGTGAACCTGAGCCTTCGGAACGTCGCGCTGGTACGCATCGGGCTCCGTCAGCTCGAACGACAAGTCGTACTTTCCCCAGAGTACGAGCAGGCGCGGCTGGTTCTTTTGCAGCCATGCCTGCCATTTCGGATAGGCGTTTACGTTGGTGCGGTAGTCGTAGAACAGATCGCTCTGGATGTCCGCTTCGCTTGGCTTGCTCAGGAACGCGTATTCGTCGGTCCAGAGATCGGGATCGTACTTCTCGGGGTTCGGGTCGTTGCCGACGTGACGCGTCCGCGCGGTTTCCAGAGAGAGCAGGTTGGTCCGCAGTGCGGCCTCGTTTGAGGCGCGGTCGGCCCAGAACGCGCGCCTTGTCTTCCAGTTCGCGCCGAGACCTTCGTTGTGGGCGACGGCATCTTGAACGATCAGGGCCTCGATGCGATCCGGGTGAGCGAGCGCCATCCGAAAGCCGACCGGTCCGCCGTAGTCCTGCATGTAGAGGGTGTACCTGCTCAGGTTCAACGCCTCAGTGAAATGATCCATCACCTTCGCGATGTTGTCGAAGGTGTACGAGAACTCCTTTGGTGTCGGCGCATCGCTGTGGCCGAAGCCCGGATAGTCGGGAGCGACCATGTGATACTGGCCCGCGAGTCGCGCGAGCAGTGGCTCGAACATGCGCGACGACGACGGAAGTCCGTGAAGCAGCAGAATGGTCGGTGCGTCTTTCGGCCCGACTTCGCGATAGAAGATGGAGAGGCCGTCCACGTTCACCGTCCGGTACGAGACATGCTGGGCCATCGCAGGCTCCTTCGACTGAGCCAGCACGCTGTGGGACAGAATGAGCACGGCGACCAGACCGAGCCGCGTCAGCCTCGGGGAGAACATGTCATTGAGCCTCCCTGCTCGGCGGTCACAGCTTCATCAATCACGGCCGGTGAGTACCTCCTAGCGGTTGGGTCAGGACTGCACTTCCAAGATGACGTCCGTAGTCATGACGAGAGCTCCTTCAATCACCAATGGCCGAAATGAGAGCCGCCGTCGACGTACAGGATGTTGCCAGTGACGGTTGCGGCGTCGGTCAGGTACATGACCGCGTCCGTGATGTCCTTGACCGTCGAAGGCCGACCCATCGGAGACAGGCTCTCCATTACGTCCTTGGGAGTCTCCCGGTGAAGCGGCGTGTCGACGACCCCCGGCGCGACGGCGTTCACGCGAATGCCATCCTTCGCATACTCCATCGCAAGGTGCTGGGTGATGGTTTCGAGACCGCCTTTGGTAACCATCGGCACCGCCGCCGTGACGCCGCGGATCGGGTTGCGAGCAAGGGCCGCCGTGATCGTGACGATGCTGCCGCCGGTCTTCTGCGCCAACATTTGCTTGATGACGAGCTGGGTCAGGTACAGGAAACCCTCGACGTTCGTCGACACGAGCGACTTGAAGTCCTCGGCCGTGTAGTCCGTGAACGGCTTGGCGAAGAAGATGCCGGCGTTGTTGACCAGTGCGTCGATCGACTTGAAGCGAGACAGCGCCATCTCGACGATCTTGGCGGCAGTTCCCGGCTCGCCGATGTCGCCGTCCACCAGCGAGATGTGGTCGGAAGCCGCGACCTCGGTGGATTGGGTCACCCTCCGGGAATTGGCGACGACGTTGAAACCTCGTTCGCCAAACCCCTTCACGATTCCCGCGCCGATCCCCTGCGAAGCTCCGGTCACGATGGCTGTCTTCCGTGGGCCGCTCATGGTTGTCTACCTCCAAGGCGTTTTGTCACGAGAACGCGACTCGACGGGCTAGCTCACCAGGGATCGAGCGATCACGCCGCCGCATGGGCACCGCCGCCGTTCGCGTCGACGAGGCTCGGGGAGCGCGCGCCGCGCCGGTCGATCGAGCGCGGAACGGCGAGTCCGATCCGCTTCAAGAGCGATTGTAGCGTCGTGCGCTTCATCCCGAGCCGTGCGGCAGCGCCGTGAGCACCACCCATGATCCCGTTCGTCTCCTCGAGCACGCGCAGGATGTGGGCGCGCTCGACGCTCTTCATCGTGTCAGGCTCTTCCCATACGCGACGGGCACGCGGCGTCGCGAGCAGGGCTGTCGGGACGTTGAGCCGAGGTCCCGGGGATAGGATCACGGCGCGCTGGATCAGGTTCTCCAGCTCGCGGATGTTTCCGGGCCACGGGTGACGGCGGAGCGCGTCCAGGGTCTCGGTCGGAATCACCTCGATCTGCCGACGCATGCGGAGGGCGAAACGGTCGACGAAATGGCGAACGAGCGCGTCGATGTCCTCCGGCCGCTCGCGCAGCGGCGGGAGCGCGATCGGAAAGACGGCGAGGCGATAGTAGAGATCGTCGCGGTAACGCTGATCGTCGACCATGCTGGCGAGATCGCGGTTGGTCGCGGCGATCACGCGGACGTCCACCATGATCGTGCGCGTGCCGCCGAGGCGCTCGAACTCCTGGTCCTGGAGGACGCGGAGGAGCTTCGCTTGCAGCTCGAGCGGAATCTCGCCGATCTCGTCCAGGAACAGCGTCCCGCCATGGGCCGATTCGAAGCGACCCATCCTCTGCGCCACGGCGCCGGTGAACGCGCCGCGCTCGTGACCGAAGAGCTCGCTCTCGAGCAGCCCCGACGGAATCGCCGCACAGTTGATCTTGACGAACGGGCGCGCGCGCCGCCCGCTCTGATCGTGGATCGCGCGGGCGATCAGCTCCTTGCCGGTCCCCGTCTCGCCGGTAATGAGGACGGACGCGTCGGTGGGCGCCACGATCTCGACCAGCTGCAAAGCCTGGCGAAGGCTCCCGCTGTCGCCGACGATACGCCGAGCGGAGGCGCGCTCAGCTGCGATCTGCGGGATGAATTCGCCGCGATGATCCGACAATTGCACTGAATGCATGATTCTCCTCTTCGCTTGGTCTCACCGCTGTGTCGTGCGCGAGGGATGCCCAGGCGCGTGTCCCTCCGTAGCGATCCACTCTCGAACGTAGGCGGGGCAGTTCTCCAATCGGATTCCGGTCGCTTCGCAGCGGACGAGGAAGGCGACAGCGTTGCGGTCGACGAGCCGCACCCACTCGAGGTCGAGCGTGATCGGGTGGCGCGACACCTCCTCCTCGATCAGCCGCTGCAGCTCGGCGACGTGCTGGCCTTCGATGCGACCGCTGAGCGTGAACCGCACGTCTTCGCCATCCATCGACCGCTGGATCTTCAGCATCTCGAAACGTCCGCCTGTCTGCTTCGAAAGCAACTACGGCGCCGCCGACAAGACTCCGAAAAGACAGTGATTGGGAAGGCGCGAGATCGCGATCCGTCGTGAAATCGCGAGATCTCGAGAACCCGCGACCAGTTACGGGCTCTTGAACCGATGCTTCCCGATCCCGAGTGCGCGGATCTTCGATTCCAGCGTCGAGGCCGGAATCCCGAGCTTTGCCGCCGCGCCGTTCGGTCCGGATACGCGTCCGCTGCTCGCGGCGAGCGTTGCCTCGATGATCTGACGCTGGCGCGCCGTCAGCTCGTCGACGAGCGGCCGCACCGGCGCGCGCGCCGTGTCGCGCGAGAGCCAGCTCGGGTCGACGGTGACCGTGTCGGACTCGCAAATGATGACCGCACGCTCGATGACGTTCTGTAGCTCCCGGACGTTGCCGGGCCAGCGGTACGACTGCATGAGGTCCAGGGTACGCTTGTCGACGTGCCGGATGGTCTTGCCCGCCTGGCTTGCGTAGCGGTCGACGAAGTACGCGACCAGCAGCGAGATGTCCGCCGCCCGTTCGCGGAGCGGCGGCATCTCGATCGGAAACACGTTCAACCGGTAGAAGAGGTCCGTCCGGAAGGCGCCGCTCTCCATAGCGGCCTTCAGGTCCCGATTCGTGGCGGCGACGACCCGCACATCGACCTTCATCGGTCGCGTCGAACCGACGCGCTCGAACTCCCGCTCCTGCAAGACCCGCAGGAGCACAAGCTGGGTGTCGGGCGGCAGGTCCCCGATCTCATCGAGGAAGATGGTTCCGCCGTCGGCGAGCTCGAAGCGGCCGGGACGGCGCTGGAGCGCGCCGGTGAAGGCGCCCTTCTCGTGACCGAACAGCTCCGAGGCGATCAACGTGGGCGGGATGGCCGCGCAGTTGACGCTGACGAACGGGCGTGACGCCCGCTGCGATCGCTTGTGGATGGCGCGAGCGACGAGCTCCTTGCCGGTGCCGGTCTCGCCGGTGACGAGCACCGTCGAGTCGGTCGGCGCGACCTGCGCGACGTTCGTCAGGACCGCGCGCAGAGACGGAGAGGAGCCGACGATCTCCTCGAACATCGACGCCTTATCCACCTCCTCGCGCAGTGCGAGGTTCTCCTCTTGCGTGCGTTGCTCGACGCGCTTCCGGTCGTCGATGTCGGTGGCCGTCGCGAACCAGCGAATGATGCGGCCCTCGTCGTCGCGTAGCGCCGCGCTGTGACTGAGATGCCAGCGATATTCCCCATCCCATCGTCGCATGCGCGCCTCCACCTCGGTCCCGATGCCCTCGGCGAGACCGCGGAGGGCAGCCCTGACCCTGGGCATGTCGTCCGAGTGGAAGATCGACGGCCATAGGTCTTCGATCGTGGTGACCTCCTCGAGGGTCCGTCCCGTGAATTCGAGGGCGGCTTTGTTGGCGTATTCGAAGCGAAGGTCCGAGCCCAGCACGAAGATCTGCTGGGGCACGATCTCGAGCAGCGTGCGGAGCTCGCGGTCTTGCTGTCGGATCTTCTCCTGCGCTTCCGTCAGGTCCTGGATGTCGACGCTGATCCCGTACCACCCGACGATGGCGCCGGTGTCGTCGCAGTGCGGAAAGCCGCGCGCCATGTGCCAACGATACTGACCGTCGGAGCGGTGCATGCGCGACACGTGCTCGTACGTCTCCCCGGACGACAAATGCGTGCTCCAGTGCGCCAGGACCCCTCCGAGGTCGTCGGGATGGATGTGCGTGGTCCAATCGAAGCTCGGATCAGAGCCTCTCGGAATGGTGTCGGCGATTCCGAGGAAGTCGATCCATCGTCGGTTGAGGAAATCGATGGAACCGTCTGACCGCGCCCGCCAGATGAGCTCGGGGACGCCGTCGATGATGAGTTCGAGCTCCTGGGCGCGTCGCCGCGCCTGTTGCTCCGTCTGCCTGACCTCCGCCAGCAGATGGGCGTGCCGCAGCGAGATCGCCGCCTGCGCGGCGAGCAGCTGCAGCATCTCGATCCGGGCCGGAGTGAAGGCGCGCGGCGTCGGATCCTCGAAATAGAGCGCCCCGAGGAGCTCGCCAGCCGTGGTCAACGGCACGCAGAGGATCGAGTGCACGTGCCGTTCGAAGAGCGCTCGATCGGAAGCGAGCGGCTCTCGCGCGGCGACGTCGTTCAACACCACCGGTTCGAGAGTCCGGGCGACGGCGTCCAGCACTGCGTCCGGTGGGGCCATCGACGGCACGACGTCGTCGTGCAGGCGGACGGTGGCGGTGCCCCGCACCGCCGTCCCTTCCGCCGCGACGCGCTGCGTGCCGTCCTGCGACAGCAGGAACAGACCGCGCAACACGCCGGCGTGCTCGAGTGCGAGCACCAGGACTTTCTCCATCAGCGCCTCGAGGACGATCTCGCCGGACACGTCCTGCAGCATCCGAACGATCGTCGCAGGATCGAGCGGCTGCTCTACCCTCGCATTGCGCGTGCCCGTGAGGTGCGTCATCGCTCGCCGCCGGCAGAGCCTCTTGCGAGCTAAGCCCGGGCCGATCTTCGTTTACCAGGAGGTGCTCCGGTGATGATCGCGCGGTCGATGCGATCGGTCATGTGAGGTCTCCTTTCAGGTTCACCTTACCGCCGTCGACCAGAACAGGAAAATTCCATGTGACCATGGACTTCATAACCTCAGATTCTGTATCGTCGACCGTATGACGTACGATCAGCTCGCCGCGTTCACCAGCGTCGCTTCGGAAGGTACGTTCACCGGCGCGTCGAATGCGTTGCACAAGTCGCAGCCGGCGGTGAGCAAGCTCATCCGCAACCTCGAGGGCGAGCTCGGCATCGTTCTGTTCGACCGCACGCGCTACCGCGCGACGCTGACCGACGCCGGGCGCGTCTTCTACGAGCGCGCCGTCGCGGTCATCGAGAGCACGCACGCGCTCCGCGGGTTCGGGCTCGCGCTAGGCGGAAAGGTCGAGGCGATCGTCAGGCTGGCGGTCGAGGCAGTCACGCCGCTCGACCCGATCGTGAAGATCCTCCGCGCCGCCGAGGCGCGCTTCCCGTCCGTTCGAGTCGAGCTCCACACGGAGCGGCTCGCGGGCGCCGCCGAGGCGCTGCACGAGCGGCGCGCCGACGTCGTCGTCGCCACGATGCTCGGCATGGATGCGGCGAAGGTCGACGCGATGCCGTTCGGCCGCATACGCATCGTGGCGGTTGCGCGCACGGGCCATCCCATCGCGACACGCCGCCCGCCGATCCCACCTGCGCTTCTGCGGGCTCACCCGCAGATCGTGCTGCGCGACAGCGCGCAAGGCTCGTCGCTGGCGCTGAACGTGCTCGAGGGCGGCCTCCGCTGGACGGTGACGGACATCAGCGCGAAGAAGGAGCTGATCCTCGCCGGCATGGGGTGGGGCGGCCTCCCGGAGCACGTGGTCGCCCGTGAGCTCGCCGACGGCAAGCTGAAGACGCTCGTCGTCCCGGAATTCGCGGAGGCCATGGACCTCTTTGCGATCCGCCGTCGCGACCGTGCGCATGGCGTCGTCGCGAGCGCTCTGTGGGAAGCCCTGGGGGCCGCCGGCGCGAAGCCCGAAGCGGCGCGTGCGCGCCGGCGCGGTCGGACGCGTACGCAACGCTGAGGTGAAGCGGTCGTCGCTAGCGCGAGGCGGTCGGCGACGAATTGAAACCATCGCGTCCCCCACGCGCAGCGGCGGCGCGAGCTGCTCGGCCCGACGCGGCGCCTCTCGCCCGGGCGGTTGCCGCGTGTGTTGCGGCGCGCGAGAACGCGCGCCCGTGTTCACGAGCTCGAGACGGGTGACAATCCGCGCCATCGCTGTACCTCGAGTTTTGATCGAGGCAACGTTCGATGCCACGGCGCGACGTCAGATCAGGGTGTCGGCACGGTAGTCTCTGCCGATCCGACGCCACGGATGCCGAATGTGCGCCAGATCCGCGGTAAGGACGGCGCACCCCTAGCGGCGTATTTGCGGTGGTCGCGCAACCGCACATTCCATTCTGGATGGGCGCTTTGCGGTACGGCGCTTGCTCCCGGTCGAACCAACAGTGCTTGGAGGTTGCGATGGAATACATACCGCTCGCTACCCGGGAGTCGCCCGATCGGAGGCGACCATGAGCTTTGTCGCCGATCTTGGTGTTGGAGTCGCCGTTGGCGCGACGTTGTCCGCCGTAAGCTTACTTTGGGCGACGTTGAAGAGCGAAGGCTGGATTGACTGAGCTCTCCGTCGCGGTGCCAGCTCGACGCGGGACGTTGCTCGGGTCGGATCGGGGAGAGCAGGGCGTTTGCCGCTCTCGTCAGGGGGCGGGCTCGCACTCTAACTCGATCGGAGCGTCATCGGGTTCCGGCGTTGCGGACCATGAGGCGGCTTTCGCCGAGGCCGATCCCTTCGACGGCTCCTGACGCAATCCGGATCTCGTTCTCGTAGAGCGCCACCTCAGATCGCGCGCGACGCGACGGGCCCTCTTGCCGAACGACCCGCGACCATTGCACGTCGCTCCGGCGTTGCGGCACCGCGCCGATTGAGGTGACGATTGATCGCGCCACAATTGTACCCAAGTGCGCCAAATGAGGTCAGATAAAGGATCGAAGGGTGGCCCTGCTTCTGGGAAAAGCCTATGATCGGATGAGGAGAGTGGCAGCAGAGCGCCGGTCGCGGCGAAGGAGATCGGAAGAATGAGAACGATGCTGGGGACGACTCTGGTGCTTCTCGGCCTAGCTTGCGGCGTCGCACGGGCGGGGGACTCCTCGAGCGTGCAGTACACCCGCGACGGCGTGGCGACGTTGGTCCAAAAGGACTTGAACGGCGAGCGCTGGGCAATCACCTACACGATCGAGACCGGTCACGTGACGGGCAACGTGCTGCGCGACAACGGCAGCGCGACCTTCCTGGACTGCGATCGGACCGAGGCGCGTAACGACGGGACCGGGGTCTTCTCCTGCTATTCGGCGGAGCGCTGCGGTGGGACGTGCGGCCCGGACGCGTGGGCCTTCCTGACGGAGACGGAGCTTCCGCTGTCCTTCTTCTTCCCGCCTGCCTCAGACGCGTTCTGCTGCGAGATTACCCTTCCGAACGACGCGACCACCTGCTTCGCGCAGGGACCCTCGCCTCAGGCTTGCGTGACGGTCGGGTCCGGGCGCTTCTTCTCCGAATCTACGTGCGAACGCAGCTCCAAAGCGTGTCCGCTCGAGGTGCCGCTCGAGAACTGCTTCATCGGAAGCTGCACGCCGCTGCCCTGAGACGCCGATCCATCGGGCGCGGCGGCCCGAGCACGCCGGGGACGCTAGAAGCAACTGTACGACAGCTCCTCGCTCCACGTGCGCGGCAGCCATCCTCGTCCTGCCAACGGCCAGCTGGCCAGTGATTCGGAGCCGTGTCGCGGATGTCGTAGCGGCACTGGCCGAACTACGCCCGGGCGACCTTCGAGAGCTCGCTTTCTCGGTTTGATCGCTCCGCGCGAGGGAAGCCGCTCCCAAGGCCTGCTCAGGCTTTGTCGCGACCATCCGGCGTGTGCGACGATGTTCTCCAAGAGACGTAGGGCTCCGACCGCAATCAGGGAAAGCGCTTGGCGAAGCGTCATTCCGGGAGCGGGATGAGCTCCACGTCGTCGCCGGGCACCTTCGGAAAGCGACCGTCCTTCCAGTCGCGTTTGGCGCGCTCGATCCGTGCCGGCGAGCTCGCGACGAAGTTCCACCAGATGTGCCGCTCGCCGTCGAGGGGCGCGCCGCCGAGGAGGACGACGCGCGCGTCGCGGGTCGCATGCAGCCTGAGGTCGGCGCCCTCGGCGAAGACGAGCATACGACCGCGCTCGGCACGCTCGCCGGCGGCCAGGATCGCGCCGTCGACGACGTACGCGGCGCGCTCGGCATGCTCGCGCGGCAGCGGCAGCTCGCATCCGGCCGGCATGGCGACGTCGACGTAGAAGAGCGGTGCGAACGTCTTCACGGGGGACGTCGCGCCGTACGCGTTGCCGGCAAGGACGCGGACGTGCGCGCCGGCGACGTCGAGCGATGGAAGCGCGTCCGCCGCATGGTGGTGGAACTCGGGCTCCGTCTCCTCGGCCGCCGTAGGCAGCGCGACCCACAGCTGCAGGCCGTGCAGGCGCGAACCTGTCCGCCGCAGCTCGGGACCGGTGCGCTCGGAGTGGACGATGCCGCGGCCGGCGGTCATCCAGTTGACCTCCCCGGGTCGGATCGTCTGCTGCGAGCCGAGGCTGTCGCGGTGCACGATCTCGCCGTCGAAGAGATAAGTCACCGTCGCTAGCGCGACGTGCGGATGCGGTCGCACGTCGATGCCGCGGCCGGCCGGGAAGTCGACCGGCCCCAGGTGATCGAAGAAGATGAACGAGCCGACCATGCGACGCGCGGGCGCGGGAAGCACGCGTCCGACGGTGAAGCCGCCGAGGTCGCGCGACCGCGCGTCGATGATGGTCGCGATCTCCGGACTCGCGAGCGACCGCGAGCACGCGGGATCGGCGGCGGGCCATACGCTCATCGCGAAACCTCCCCGAGTCGTCCAGTCGTGACGCCGGCACTTCGCTCGCCGGCGGCATCCGCGGCGGATGTGCCCGACGAAAGGAGCGGGCGGAACGCGTCGCGGTAGACCCACGCGAGCAACAGCTCGAGCACGGCGACGACGAGCGCGAGCCCGAGGCCGCTCGGCGCGACGGATAGATGAAATCCCACGATGTTGACGATCACCGGCGCGAGGAGCACGAGCCCGAGCGGCACGACTCCGACGAGCAGCAACACGCCGCCGACGACCTGCGTCGCGAAGAGCAGCGGGAGCATGTACCCCGCGGCCGCGAGCCCTCCGAAGAAGGCGATGGCCGCTGGCGGCATCTCCGGCTGTGGAATGAAGTGCAGGAACCCGTTCAGGCCGAACACGACGAAGGTCAGCCCGAGCAGAATTCTGGCAATCAGCGTTGCAGTTCTCATGGAAGATCTCCTTTTGGTTTGGATTCGCGCTCAGAGGACGCGCACCGCCTCTTCGAAAGCGAGTCGGGGGCTGCGCTCATGCAATCGGGTCCGGTCGCCGTACCCGAGGTTCACGAGGAAGTTCGATTTGAAGTGTCCGTCCGGGAAGAACTCGCGATCGACCTGCGCGTTGTCGAACCCCGACATCGGGCCGGCGTCGAGCCCGACCGCACGTGCGGCGAGGATCAGGTACGCGCCCTGGAGCGAGCTGTTGCGGAACGCCGTCGTCTCGGCGAATGCCGGGTTGTCGGCGAACCACGAGCGTGCGTCGACGTACGGGAAGAGCCGCGGCAGCTGGTCGTAGAATCGCGTGTCGTAGGCGACGATCGCGGTCACCGGCGCGCCGCGCGTCTGCTCGACGTTGCCGGGCGCGAGCGCCGGCAGGAGCCGCTCCTTTGCCTCCCGCGTCCGCAGGAACACGATCCGAGCCGGACTCGAGTTCGCGCTCGTCGGTCCGTACTTCATGAGGTCGTAGATCCAGCGGAGCCTCTCTTCCGCGACCGGTCGATCCAACCAGGCGGAGTACGTACGCGCCTCGCGGAAGAGCCGATCGAGGCTCACCGCATCGCCGTCGCGCGCGCCTTCGAGCCGTGCCTGTTCGTCGTTCAAAAGCATCGACTTCTCCTTTCGCAGCGCAACGTACGACTGTTGCGCCCCAAGCACTAGTCACGTAGATGCGAAAAGACTGATGCTGAAATGACAACAGTCGATCTGAATCGCATCCGCCTGTTCGTTCGCGTCGTCGACGCCGGGAGCTTCACCGCCGCAGCCGCGGCGGCCGGTTTGCCGAAGTCGTCGATCAGCCGCGCGGTCGCGGCGCTCGAGCGCGACCTCGGCGTGCGCCTCGTTCAACGCACGACCCGGAGGGTGCAAGTGACCGAGGCGGGGCGCACCTACTACGAGTCGGTGTCGCGTGCCCTCGCCGGCATCGACGAGGCGACCGAAGCGGTCGCGGACTTGACCGACGTGCCGCGCGGCACGGTTCGGCTCACGGCTCCCGCCGACATCGGCGACCGATTGCTCGCGCCCGCCCTGATCCGGTTCGCGCGCCGCTACCCCGAGGTGCATCTCGAGGTGTCCCTCACGCAACGGGTCGTCGACCTCGTCCACGAAGGCTTCGACCTCGCCGTCCGCATCGGCAAGCTGACGGACAGCCGCCTGGTCGCGCGGCCGCTCGGCCCGGTGCGCGCCGGCGTCTTCGCGTCGCCGCGCTATCTGAAACGCCGCGGCCGGCCACGCTCCGTCGCGGAGCTGGCGAGCCACGAGTGCCTGCTCTTCCGCAGCCCCGGAGGTGCCGCGATGTGGGAGCTCGTCGGGCCCGCGGGTCCCGAGAAGGTCGAGGTGCACGGCGCGATCGGCGCCGACGATCACCACATGATCAGCGAGGCAGCGCTGGGAGGCCACGGTCTCGCGCTGCTCCCGCTCTTCGCCTCTTGTGGCCGCCTCGCCGGTCCCGAGCTCACGCGCGTGCTACCGCACCATGCGACCGTGGCCGTACCGTTGCATCTCGTCTATCCCTCCGCGCGCTTGCTCCCGAAGCGCGTCGCGCTCCTCCGTGATCAGCTGCTCGCGGAGCTCCCGCCGCTGCTCAGCCCCTGACGACGCCTCGTCGGTGATGCGTCGAAGGCTGACCGCCTACGCGAGTAGGCGATCGAAGTCCGCCGCGAGCGCGTCGATACTCGCTCTCAGCTGGGCCTCGAGCCGTCTCCAGGCAGCGGCAGCTCGCTTGCGCCGCCCGAGCACTCGTGCTCGTGCTCGGTGACGCTCATGGCCTGCAGAATGTCGATCGCCTCGTCCCGGCGGCCGGGTAAGCCCGAGCCGCTTCGCCCGCCGCTCGTTTACGATTGCTCGCAAGGTCCTCGCTGGGTCCTGGCGCGCACCTCGCGGTGCAAGGGTGACTGACCCGATGGAGCAGACGGCGACGATGTCGCGCGCCAGGCCCTCGATCGGAGGCCACGGACCACGCCGGCCCTCGAGATGCGGCTCCGCGTCGCGGAGGTTCGTCGTCGGCCTCGCGCTTCTCGTGCAAGGCTGCGCGTTCTCCGCGGTCAATTCCCCACTCGCGCGCTGGACGCCGGCTCTCGATCCACAATGGGTCAAGATCGCGGCGGACGCCGGCTCCGAGGACGTGGTGGTCGTGCTCGCCTTCTCCGGCGGAGGCACGCGCGCCGCGGCGTTCTCGTACGGAGTGCTCGAGGAGCTCGCGGCAACGGAGATCGCGGCCGGCGGCCACAAGCGTCGCTTCCTCGACGAGGTCGACATCATTTCCGGTGTCTCGGGCGGGAGCTTCCCCGCCGCCTACTACGGCCTCTACGGCGACCGGACCTTCACCGAGTTCGCGCCGAGGTTCCTGCGCAAGGACGTCGAGGGCGTGTTGATCGCAGAGCTCTTCTGGCCCCCGAACTGGTTCCGCCTCGCCTCGCAAACCTACGGGCGGAGCGACATCGCGGCGCGCTACTACGACGAGGATCTCTTCCACGGCGCCAAGTTCCGAGATTTCTCGCGGCCCGGGGCACCGCTCATCGTCATCAACGCGACCGATCTGGCCACCGGGAGCCGATTCGGCTTCACCCAGCCCTACTTCGATCTCATCTGCTCGGATCTCAGCGAATACCCGGTCTCGCACGCTTGTGCCGCCTCCTCTGCGGTGCCGATCCTGCTCTCGCCGATTACGCTCGAGAGCTACAACCCCGCGTGCGGCTACCAGCCTCCCGACTGGCTCGCGGAATCGCTGCACGACCAGAACGACCCGCGCCGGCAGGCCGACGCGCGAAATCTGATGTCGTATCTGAATCCGGAGCGCCGGAAGTACGTTCATCTCGTCGACGGCGGAATCGCCGACAATCTCGGGCTGCGCGGCATCATCGACGCCGTGACCCTTCGCGGCGACCCGCAGAGAGCGTTCCAGTTCGTGGGCCATCCACATCCACGCGCGATCGTCATCGTCCTGGTCAACGCGGCGACTCGACCGGCGGCCCACTTCAACTTGACGGCGGCCTCGCCAAGCCTTGCCGAGCTCGTCGACGACGTAACCTCGGCCCAGCTCGAAAACTACGACTTCGACACGATCGAGCTTCTACGCACGACCCTCAAGGGTTGGGAGAAGGCCCTCTCCAAGCCCGGGCACCCGGTCGACGTAGCGTTCGTCGACGTCACCTTCGACGCGGTCCCCGATGAGAAGGAGCGTCACTTCCTGAACGAGATCGGGACGAGCTTCTCGCTCGACGGCAACCAGGTCGATCACCTGATCGCGGCGGGACGATCGATCCTGCGGGCCGACCCGGAGTTCCAGAAGGCCGTCCGATTTCTCTCGCCTTCGCAGCCGGCGCCGCAAAACAATTGAGCAGCGTCCGCAATGATCCGTTCATTCTCCTTACCGTCCGACGTCGGGATTCACTCCGGCCGACGGAAGGAAGACATCGCTCGCGATCAGCACGTGGCGGCCGGATCTGCCGAGGACGCGCCAGCTCGCGAACGGCCCGTTCGGCGCCACGGCCTTCGGGCCGACGAGGCCCAAGGCCCGTCTGCCGGCCACCGTGCTCGGATAGGTCTCCGGAGACGAGATGACCCTCCGCCGCTGCTCGCTGCTCGGCGGAAGGACGATCGCGGACTGCTTCTTCGTTCGGCTCACCAGTCGTTGCAGGTAGAACTCGAGGCCGTAGCCTCGCACCTGGAACGCGAAGATCTCCGCTGACGCTGCGGCGGGCATTTCCGCGATGATGCGAGCGAGCGGACGCACCGACGCACCCTCTCCCACCAGCAGACGGTCCGCCTGGGTCAGGAGGCCGACCCAGAGCACGGTCGCACCGCATCCGAGCGCGAGGACCGCGTTCGCCGTCGGGCGACGAGTGACGCGCACGAGGAGCGCGGCGAAGAATCCGATCAGAAGCAGCACGAGGACGCCGAACGCCGACGTGAACGATGCGTCGCGGTAAGGCGGGGCGAATGCTCGTAGCACCACGAGTACCGCCGGCAGCGCCGCGGCCACGACGAGCGCGCAGAGCGTGCTCCCAACGAGGACCCGCCGAAACGCCGGGCTCCCGGCGTGGGTCCCGCAAAAGCGCGCCATGAGCAGCGCGAGCGGCGGGAACAAGGGGAGGATGTAGGTCCCGAGCTTCGATCCGCTGAGCGACAGAATCGCGAACGGCGGCAGGAGCCAGCCGCCGAGAAGCCAGCTCTCCGCGGTGGCGGGCGCGCGCGCGCGGCGGGCGCGGTAGGCCTCGAACGCGACGGCAACCAGCAGCGGCGTCCACGGGAGCACGCCTCCGAGGAGCACCGGGACGAAGAACCAGAACGGCTGCGAGCGGCTGTGGACCGAGCTGAAGAACCGGTCGCGCAGCTCGTCTCCGAGGAAGTACTGGATGAGAGCGGGATGTTGCAGGGCCATCCACACGAACCAGGACGCACCGATGACGAAGCTGATCGTCAGGCCGGAAACCCACCCCAAGCGAGCCGCCTCACCTCGGCGGCGCAGGGCGACCTGCCAGCAAACCGCCGCCGACATCGGAACCACGAGCGCCATCGGACCCTTGCAGAGAAACCCAAGGCCGATCGCGACGAAGAAGACGATGCGCCACGGCGGTCCACCTCTGCCCGCGACGAGCTCGACCAGGCTCGCGATCGCCAGCGTGATCCAGAAGGTCAGCATCATGTCCGGCGTGAGAGTTCGGCTCAGCAGCACGAACTCCGCCATCGAAACGAGAATCAGCACGGCGGCGGTGCGGACCCATGGGCCGAAGAGGACGCTGGCGATACGCCACGTCAAGCAGAGCGTGCCGAGGGCGGCGAGCGCGGAAGGCAGTCGCGCCGCCCACTCGTTCACGCCGAACAGCCGAATGCCGAGGGCCGTCGCCCAATACAACAGCGGCGGCTTCTGGAAGTGCTCGAAGCCGTTCAAGCGCGGGGTGAGCCAGTCGCCCGATGCCGCCATCTCGCGCCCGATCTCCGCGTAGCGCCCTTCGTCGGGCTCGTTCAGGCCGCGGGTGCCCAGCCAGGCGAACAGGGCGACGACGACGAATAGCCAGAGGGCTGCGGGGTGCGCGAGCCGCTTCATTCCGCTCGTTGCGCCGGCGCGCGCCCGACCTCGGCGGTATTCTTCACCGCCAGCTCCCCAAGCGGAAAGCAGCGGCGCGAGTACCACCAGAGGCCGATCGTGTCGAGAATCGGTCGCCACAGGAACGTGCGCACGCCGTAGCTCGACAGACCCCCGACGCGCGATCGATGCGCCACCGGGCACTGGGCGACCGTGAAGCCGGCAGCCACGGCCATCGCCGGGAGAAAGGAGTAGAGGGTGCGAATCGGCAGCAGCGCGCCGACGACCTCCCGCCGGAATGCCTTCAGCCCGCACCCGCTGTCGTCGATGCCATCGCGCAGGATGCGCTGCCGTACCCGGTTGGCGACACGCGACATCGCGCGCCGCGCCCAGCCGTCATGCCGATCGACGCGCACTCCGACGACCATGTCGGCCGCGCGCAGGCCTTCGAGCAGGCGCGGGATGTCGTGCGGAGCGTTCTGTCCATCGCCATCCATCGTGATCACGATCCGCCCTGACGCCGCGCGCAATCCCGCGTAGAGAGCAACGGCCTGGCCGCGGTTGCACACGAGGTCGAGAAGCTTGAACGCTGGATGACGGGCGGCGTAGTCACCGAGGATCGTCGCCGTCGCGTCCGTGCTGCCGTCGTTCACGAGGATGACCTCGTACTTGCGTGCCAGCTCCTGCATCACCTCCGTGATCTCGGACACGAGAGAGACGGCGCTGGCCGCCTCGTTGAAGAACGGTACGACAACCGAGTACTGTGGGTCTTCGGTCGTGGCCATGACGGGAGCCCTCCGAGGGCTCGGGGAGATTACCCCGATCGTGAGCGGCGCGCTCGCGAAGCTCGGATCGGTCGACGTCGGTACGCTGCTTGTCGCCTGCCGAGTGGAAAAAGAGGGACGATTCTCGATCCTTTACTTGGCTGCAGCCTGCGGCTGCCGAAGTACCTGGCCGAGCGCGGTTCGTCCCGCCGTATCGCTGAGCTCGACGACCGGCAGCGCCACCTTTCCTTCGCACGCGAGCAAGCACATCGCGCCCGCGACGGCGTCGAGCATCACGTTCGAGCAGCTGCCGTAGGACGGATACGCGTCCGTGAAGAGTCGGGTCGGGGCGGCGAAGGGGCCGCAGGTGCTCGTGCAGGGAATGCATACCGTCTGCCCGATCGTGAGCGGGTTGGGCCCCGTGCACTCCGGGCTGTTCGCGACCCGGTAAGGACAGCGGCCCGGTCCGGCGCTGCTCGCCGCTGCCGGAATGAGGGCGCCCGGGCCCTCGAAAACGATCGAGCCACACTCGCCCCCTTCCGTTTTCGCCGCCGCGCGGAGGACGCCGGCGAGCACGCCTGGCGAAAAGACTGACGAGCCATCGTGGGTTCGCGGTCCGGTTGGGTTGAGGAAGAGGAAGATGCAGCGCTCGTCTGTCGGATTCTTTTCCGTCGTCTCCATGTAGAGGAAAAAGTTGTAGCGGGCCGGGCTGTCGTAAGGGGGCTCGCGTCGGCCGATGTCCGTGTAGCGGCCGAGACCGATCGTCGACGAGCCCTCGGAGACTCCGGTCAAGATGGGGAAATCGACGCCCGGCACCGCTAGGCCATCGAGGAATAGGAGTGGAAACTCGCGCTTCAGCGTCCCGTCATCGAACGTGAACGAATACCTGCCGGTGACCTCGAAGATCGAGTTGTACGGATTGGCGAATCCGTTCTCGAGAAATGACTGTTCGACCGTGACAGGCATCGGATCGCCCCAAGCCTGAGTCGTGGCGTCGAAGATGCGGCAGACGATGTCCGCACTCTCGTTGGTTCGGTCCTGCGGGAGGCAATTGATGAAGGTCGATCCGCCGCTCGGATCGCGGACGGTTCCGTTGACCGAGTTGTCGAGGAAGCTGTCTCCGATCGTCCATTCGGAACCGTCGGGGAAGACTTTGAAGATCTCGGTCCCGGTTCCATCGTAGCGGAGCACGACCGTCGACTGGCGCGGCGCGCCTCCGCCTTGGGCCTCGCGGATCGCGACGGCAGGACCGAGCATGACCATTGCAAGAGCCAAAGCCACCAAGCTAGCGCGAACCAACGCGGAGTGCTGCATGAGTCTTCCCTCCATCTGGCGCGATGGATCCGGCAATATCCCCGTTGGCTTCGTCGAACAATGGCTGCCGACCGGCGCAGAATTGCATGCTCGAGCTTCGCGCGCCGGTTCTCCGGAAAGCGGTCTCTCGGCGCGAACCTTCCGTACGCCGCTCAGGTACAGCTGCCGTTTCCGGAGACCGGAGGGTTGGTGAGAACCTGGAATAGATTTCCCGTACATTTCGGGATCGACGTTTGGGACGTCGAAAACAGGACGCCGAGGGAATATCCCACGATTCGGTTGTCGATGATTGCCGGGCGAAAGAAGTCACCCTCGACAGAGATCCCCACACCCGCGATTTGCGAAGCAGAGCTGCTGCCAGCGTCATACCAGCGGTTGCCAATGATGCGGTTCTTCTCGAGCAGCGCGTAGGAACCTCCCTTCAGAGCGATCCCCTTGATCTCTACGCCGGTGGGCGGCGAGTAGTTGGTGCCGGTCACGTTGAAGATCGAGTTGCCCAGGATGAGGAGATGGGTGCCCACCGCGTAGATGCCGAAGCCATCGCCAACGTGCGCGTTTCCCTGAGGCCCGACATCGCGAATCTCGTTGTCGCGCACGATATGGCGGACCCCCTGGACGTTGATGCCGACGTAGGTCGACTGCTCGACAATGAGCCGTTCGGCGGTGCACTCCGCCGACCCCGCCGCCGTACCGCCGGAGCTCAATACAACGCCCTGGGAAAAGCCGCGTACGCTGCCATCGTGGATCACGACATGGTTCTGCTTCTTCTCGTAGATGCCGTAGGCGCTCGTGCCAAAGGTTCCCGGTACGCCGCGGATACGGTGTCCCTGCAGGTCCAGGTCGACGTCGTCGGCGTTGATTCGGATCGCCGAACCGGTCGTCGAGTTGTGATCCAGATCCCCACTGAGGCAGTAGTGGCCCGGCGCGGAGATCGTGTAGGGCAGCGACGCGATCGCCGTACAGGCGGCGGCACAGACTCGCGGCGTGCCGATTGCGATCGAAGCCACAGCACCCAGGGCCAGCCTGAGCGATCGGACGGACGCGATCTTTTTCATTTGCCTCTCCGTAAATGTTTGTCGCCGCAATCCATGCTCGGGTGCGGCATTCTTATCGGTTTTCAGGCTATGTCCATCTTCTCTTTCGCGTCCCACGTCCTCCGTACGGAACGGACGGCAAGCCCCCGCATACTGTGCTTGATGCGTGGGATGACGCTACGTCCCCTTTCAGGATGGAAGGTCTGTCGACCTCCGCGGTGGGCCGGGCTCGTGTGGGAGAAGATCAACGATCGAGGAGGCATCCAAGACGTGAAGCTTTGGAGCATCCTCGACTGCCGAGCCGAGAAGACGGACGCCTATTGCGTCCGCGCGGTGCGTGGCCGCGGGTGCGGTGGGATTCGTCGCCTCAGGGAATCACCTGCACCGTCGCCCGCACGACATCCTGCACCACCGTCGTCGTCCCGGTTTTTGTTTTGACGCGGAACCTGCCGATCGTACCGGGCACCGCAGTCCTCTTAACCTTCACCTTCATCCGGATCGTACGGGACTCCCCCGCCGGCAGCTGCTGGATGACGTAAGCCCCCGCCTTCACCGCTGCGGTGATGTCCGTGGTGCCCTCGAGGTATCGAACGACGAAGGGATCGGTGCTGTCGGAGCCCGCGATCTTGAAGTCGCCGGCCGCATGTTCCTCGTTCTGGATTTCGACGCGGAACGTCTTCGCTGTCCCGGGAGCGAGGTCGGCGTTCTTCGTTTCACCCTTGCCGCTGCTGCCATAGAGATCGTCACCTTTGCCGTTGATCGTCGCGTCGGGACTGGGCGGCCCGAGCTTGCGCACTGGGGTGAACTGTGGGTGCGCAAAGGCGAGCGGCCGATCGACCGTCAACGGGAAGAGGTCTACGACCTGGGCGTCCTCTTCGGTCGGTCCACCTGGGTCGACGCGCAGCAGGTCGCCTATGACGAGGCCCGCCGATCCTGGGACGGGGATTACCGTCGCGCCGGCGGCAGTGTGCTCCCCATCCGTGGCGCGGCGTACAAGTATCGGGCGGTCGCCTCGGCTGTTCACGATCCGGAAGGTGATCCGATCGGGTCCTACACCCGAAGATCCTTCCCGAGGTGCCAAGTTCAGGCCGTTGGGCCCGAACGCACGGCAGCGAGGCGATCGACTCCTCGTCCAGTGGCTATGGACGGATCTGACGCGTCAGCGGCGGCGCAGGACGCCGGGAGACGCCTATGAGCCACCACGCACGGCACGAACGCGGTTGGTGTCCGTCTTGGACGACACGTAGGTGGTGCCGTCGAAGAAGTTGACCAGCCACGCTTCCTGCGGGGCCTTCACGTAGGACGAGGAGGTCCAATAGATCATCGACGCCGAGACCGTGCAGCTGCAGGTGAAAACCGTGCAGGCCGGTGCGCAGTTCGTATTGAACGCAGGAGATACTGAGGGGAAGAAGGTTCCGCGGTCGATGATGGTCTCCAGCTCGTTCACGCTCGGCAAACGCCAATCCGTGTAACCAGCGAACGCGGCAGCATTGAGAGCAGCGATCTTTCCAAACGCATCCGACCAGCTGTAGGCGTTGTCCTTGTCGTGGATCGAGCCGTCATCGGAAGCCCTCTCCCAGCTCAATGCCGTCCGTTTGTCCCTGATCGTTCCGTCGGTTTTTTCGACGTAGAAGCGCGGCTCGCCCGGCTGTAGATCGCCATCCTGTCCGGTGCCCGCGCAAGGAATGACGTTGCCGGTGGTGTTCCAGCACGTCATCTGTCCGGTTCGAATGGGGCGGCTTTTCGAGCGGGCGTCGGCTTGGCTGGCCATGCCGATCAACAGCAGTGCGGCGGCATAGGTTCCGATACGGCGCGATCGTGGGGGCAGCATGTCGGTCACTTGTCTCCTGGGAAAATCTTGGGTTCGGTGAAACTTTCCATTGATCGTTGGTGGCGGTAACCCGGAAGATTGCCGCCTCGGGCTATGAGCCGATCGCCGCGCGCGCCGGGCGGAAGCTGGCAGCCATCGCGAGCAGCGACGCAGCCACGATCCCGGCGGTTCGGGCGGATCTCGTCATCCTCGTCACTACTCCTCCTCTTACTTTCGGACGCAAGCCGCCGTATCGGCAACGTTGACGGACGCGAGTACCCCCGTCAAGGATTTTTCGCGCACCCTCAGCCCGAGGCGCGAGGCCGAGCGGGGTGCTTCGCTGGTTCGCCTCTCGCACGTAGGCCATGGTCCGGCGGAGTGCCGCGTCCGCGAGCCTTTTCGGACGCGCCGCGGAGCTCGTTGCCGCCGTCCTGAACGTTGTTCAGGCGAATTGAACGCCTGGTGGTCGGCAAGCGCCGTCCGGTGCCGAGTATGGCGCCGTATGGGCGAAACGCCGGGCTACCGCGCCTACGTCGGCCATCCGACGAGGCGACGGCGACCGGAGGAGTGATTCCATGTCACCTCGGACCCGACTTTTCACACTGCTCGTTTTCGGCAGCCTTCTCTCGCATCCGACCCGAGCCTTGGCCAACACGATCAAGGTCACGACCAAGTCCGACGAGTACGATACGAGCGGTTCGGGTACGGGTTGCTCGCTGCGCGAGGCGATCAGCGCCGCGAACCTCGACAAGCCCTTCGGCGGCTGCGCGACCGGACACGACGACGACGTCATCTTCCTGCCCAAGGGCGAGTACAAGCTCACCCGCGCGGGAAGCGACACGAGCAACGTGAACGGCGACCTCGACATCGGAGAGGGAGTCCTGATCTCCGGCGAGAACGCCGCGACGACCACCATCAACGCGCAGCAGATCGACCGCGTGCTGCGCGTCCTGCCCGCTCCCCACGGACACGGGGTGGAGCTCACCGGCGTCACGCTGCGCGGCGGCAAGACGGACACCTCCGGCGGTGGGGCCTACGTCGAAGGGATCCTCTATCTCAGGAACGTGCGCGTCACGGAGAGCTCGGCGGCGCACTACGGGGGGGCCCTCGCGACCAAAGCCGGCGCTCGCCTGGAGGTCTACTCGAGCACGCTCGACGCCAACCACAGCGGCCTGGGCGGCGGTGCGATCCACAACTTCGCAACTACCATCGTCTGGGACAGCACGCTTCGCTACAACTACACCGAGGCGTCGGGAACCACCGGGGGCGCCATCCTCAACGAGAGCGAGACGATCGTCCAGCGAACGAGCCTCTATGGCAACACGGCAGAGGGGCACGGCGGCGGCCTCGCCAACAGCGGCCATGCCGCCGACGCGAAGCTTCTCAACACGACGATCAGCGGCAACCACGCCAAGGGGAACGGCGGCGGCCTCTGGAACACCGGCACCGCCAAGATGGCGCTGTACAACGACACCGTCGCCGAGAACCAGGCGGACTCGAACAACAGCAATACCGGGGAGGGGGGCGGCCTCTTCACGGACAGCGGTACCGTCTCCGTCAACAACTCGATCATCGCGGACAACGTGCGGCGATCCAGCCTGCCGTCGCCCGACGACTGCAACGGAACGATCGATTCACTCGGCTACAACCTGATCGAAACGCCGGACAACTGCACCATCGACCATTTGAAGGTCGGCAACAAGATCGGCCAGGACCCGAAGCTCGCCGCGCTCGCGGACAACGGCGGTCCGGGCCGGACGCATCGCCTGAAGGGCGGTAGCCAGGCTCTCGAGTCCGGCGATCTCGGCGGTTGCCGCGACTACAACGGGAATCATCTCACCACGGACGGGCGATCGGCAACGCGGCCGCGGGACTACGACGGCGTCTTCGGCCCGCAATGCGACATGGGCGCCTACGAGTCGATCTCGCTCGCGCCGTGCCCGGTCAAGCCCGCAACGCCGTTGCCGGTCGACCAGTCGATCGCCTCCTTCGACGACGTCCAGCTGCAGTGGTCAGATGCCTTGTGCGCGACGCGGTACAGGCTGCTCGTGCGCGAGGATGCCAAGGATGGCACGCTCTTCGTGAAGGCACGCACGCACGACGTCTCGACCTATCACCTGCCGCGGCCACTCGTCGTCGGCAAGACCTATTGGTGGCGCGTCAAGGCTTGCAACAAGCACGGCTGTAAGCGGAGCCCCTGGTCCTCGTTCGTCGCGGCCTGGCCGGAGTAGGGCGAGGCGCCGGACATCGGGCGCGCACGCTCTAGGCGCACGTCGACGCCGCGCACCAGGCCGCTCATCCGAAGCCGCCCTGCTCGGGCGCATGGCCGTAGATATCCTCGCCGTAGTACTCGGACTGGTGCGTCGCGTGTCGCGCGCCGTAGCCGTACTCGATCATGAAGGACGACGGGCTGCGGAAGTAGAACGAGAACATGTGATCGTTCGAGTGCTTGCCGAGCTGGATGTGCACCGGGATCTTCGCCTTGCGCACGACGTCGTGCGTGAGCCCGACGTCGTCGAGGTTGTCGACCTCGAGCATGATGTGGTTCAGGCGCTTGTCGGCCGAGCCGACGCCCCACGCGACCGAGTGGTCGCGAGTGTTGCAGTGCATGAAGCGCAGCTGCAGCGAGCGCGCGCCTGAGCCGAGCTTGTACTCGACCCCGCCGCGCATGCCGAGCGCCTGGTAGAAGCGCACGCCCGCCTCGGCGTCGCGCTGGCGGATGCTGCAGTGGCCCAGCCCGCCCGCGCCCGTGACGAACCGGCCGTGCATGCCGCGGCCGGGATGGAAGGGCCGGCTGAACTGCACCAGCGGCCCGTGGAAGATCTCGATCGGATTGCCGTCGGGATCGCTGAGCTTCAGGAGCTCGAGCACGCGCCGCTCCTCGGCCTCCTCGAGCGATGCGACACGGAACTCGATGCCCGCGTCGGCGAGCTGCTTCTGCGTCTCGACGAGCTCGTCGGGCCCCGCGACGCGGAAGCCGAGATAGGCGAGGTCGTCGTTGCCGCCGCCGTGCAGCACGATGCGGTGGTGCCAGTAGTCCATGCGCAGGTAGCAGCGATCCTTTTCTTCCTCATCGACCACCTGCAGGCCGACGACGTCGCGCGCGAACGCCTTCCACGCGTCGAGATCCGACACCGACACTCCCATGTAGCCGAGCTCAGTCACCGCCATGGAACGATCCTTTCCGCACGCCGACGCTCTTCACGTCGCAGTAGAAGCACATGTACGGAAGCCCCAAAGGCCCGGTCAATCGGTTGGCTGCCATTCCGGGTTCTGACGCGGGCGCCCGGTGTAGGAGCGGCTGAGAGTGGGCTTGCCGGCCAGTTCGAAGCGGCCGGCGCGCCGCGCTGGCTCGCACGCCAGACGGCGCCGGAACGGGCGCGGCCGCTCGCCGACGAGCTCGCTACGCGCGAGCGGCAAATGATCGAAACGGCTTCTGGCCGAGTGCAATGGACGCGTATCCGGACCGACCGGTGCCGCGGCCAGGCTCGGGATGCCCGGCTCTACGCTGGAATCGAAGATCCGAGCGCTCGGGACCCGCAAGCATCGCTTCAAGGCCTCGTGAGTCACGAGGGTCCCTCGGGCCGCTTGCGAGATTTCGCGATTTTGCGCCGAGTCGCATCTCGCACGTCGCGAAATCGCCGTATTTTCTACCTTTTTCGGTGGCGCCGCATTTGCGCATCGCGCTGCCCCGAGATGCTCGAGATGCAGCGGTTTGTTCGTGCCGGCAACGTGCGGATCGTGCTCAGCGGTCACATCGAGCGCGAGCACCTCCCCGAGATGCAGCGGTTGATCGACGAGGCTCCGCAATCGCGACGGACGACCGCTTGAGGAGCACGACCTGCGCGAGGACGTCACTTGGGCACGGGTGTTGCTGCCGCGCGCCTCAGGTCCTCCAACGAAGCCTGCGGGACCATGGAATGCGAAATCGGCGCCGAGCGAGCTCGAGTTTGGCCGCGTGAGATGTGCGCAGCGCAGGCGAAAGTAAAGGTGCAAGGGAATGAAGCGACGACGATGCATCAACCGATTCTTCGCACCGGCCGCTCTGCTGGTGGTGACTCTGGAGAGCGCGGCGCTCGCGAGCGAGCATTTGACGGAGAGCCTGACGGCACCCGTCTTGGATGAGCTTCGCTCGGGCAGTTTCACGGGCAGAGACGTCCGCGTGAGCGGAGTACAATACTCGTCGACTGGAGCGATCCTGGTGCACGACATCTGGCCACGCACCTGAGCTTGACGAAGTCCTTGGGCCCTCCGGCCCCTTCGGGAGTGGCCGCCGCTTGCGCCGAAAAGCGTTGGCCACTTCCCCCACGCCCGCCATGTCGGACCTGAGGAAAAAGGTACTCGAGCGAGCAGAGATGGTGGGGGCATGGTCTGTACCGATAGTAACTCCCGCGGCGGCGGGCACCCGTCGACTCGAATGGCTGCCTGTCTTCGTCTCGTCGCGAAAACTGGGCTCGAATAGAGGGGCAGTGTGTACTCGAGTGCCCGAGCGCAAGCGTCCAGGGCGGCAGTTGACTGAGCCGACATCGCTCATGTAGTTACGGATCGTAACTGTCCGCATGCGCCGTCGAGATTCCTCGTGGCGATCGGGCACGCAACGTACCGCCCATCGCCGGAGCACGGCTGGCAGTCGTATGCCGCAGCCTCGCCCGGATCGCTGCGGCGGCGGCTTGCGCGGTCGCAGGAGTTGAAGCATGCGCAGGACCATCGTCGGCCTCGTCTTTGTTCTTCTCACAGCGAGAGGGGCAGGGGGGAGCGATGTGATCGTGATGCTCGGCGAAAGCACGACGTATGGACAGGACGATGTCGGTCAAAGTCCACTCAACCCCGGTCTCACGCTGCAGCGCCTCCTACTCACGGTGAGCTGGGCGTGCCCCTATGCACGTCTACCGGTTCGCGACTGGGCGGTTCCGGCCACTACAACTCGCGACTGGTTCAGCGAGCGGCCGCATTTCATGTGCCGCTACAGGGAGCCCGGGAAGTTCGTTCTTCTGGACTATGCTTGCGAGCACGATCTTCCGCTTGCTGCGAGCGTCATGCCGCTAGCCGAGGTGAGGGGCGATCAGCCGGTGATCGTTCTGATCAACGCCCAGGGCACGAACGACGCCCACCAGCCGCGATCGGCCGGATTTGCGGTCGCAGAGACGGTTGCGAGCATCCGGCAGTGGCCCGCGACGGTTGAGCCCATTCCCGTTCGCATATCCCCACCCTTTTATCGCGGAGAGGACAAGGACAGCCCGTTCGCGGCCGTGAGCAATCTGCCCTACTGGTACCCCGCCGCATATGTCCGGCGAACTCGTACCGAGGAGCTGCGGCGGGGAATGATAAACGGCCCGGACTGGGGAGTGCTGATGCCGAAGCCGCCGCTCTATGACGGTCTCCATCTCACTCCGAGCGGCTATGCCGCCGCAGGAGCATACTGGATCGACAACCTCTGCCCGCGCTGATCGAGGAATAGAGCCTGTCGGGCTCTCGCTGCCCGCTTGTCTACTTGACGATCGAGCCCTCGCGCCAACCGCACGTGGCCCGAAGGGGTGCTCCGTGCTAACCTCGGTCGATCTTCGCTTTCGTCCGCAGTTTCCGTCGTTCGATCGAGCCGCTTCCCGATCCAGGCGAGCCCATTCGCACCGAGCTCTTCGGTGTCGAGCGGCTGGAGCAACACGCCCAGACCTTGGCAGCCGCGCAAGGCGTGAGCGCTCACCCGCAGCGCGGCAGGCCGCTGTTGCCGCGCCTCGCCGAGAACGGCCGGGTTCTTCTCGCGTCCTATCGCGCGCTTGCGGAGGCGATCCGCGACGAGCGCGCCATCACGCCGGCGGCGGAGTGGCTGGTCGACAACTTCCACATCGTGGACGACCAGCTGCGGGAGATACGCGAGGATCTGCCGCCCGGCTTCTATCGCGAGCTGCCCAAGCTCGCTGAGGGCTTTCTCGAAGGCTATCCCCGCGTGTTCGCTCTCGCCTGGGCCTTCGTGGCGCACACCGATAGCCGCGTCGAGCCCGAGCCGCTGCGGCGCTTCGTGCGCGCCTACCAGACCGTGCAGCCGCTCTCGATCGCCGAGCTGTGGACGATCCCGATCGCGCTTCGCATTCTCCTGGTCGAAAACCTCCGCCGGCTCGCGGAGAGGATCGTGCGCGACCGCGAGTCGCGGCAGGCAGCCGACGAGCTTGCCGACCGGCTGCTCGCCAGCGGCGCAGAGGCGCAGGCAACGCCATCGCCGGAGCTGGCGCGGCTGCAGGAAGAGCGACTCGCGACGTCATTTGCCGTGCAGCTCGTCCAGCGCCTGCGCGAGCAGGATCCGGACCTGGTGCCGGCTCTACGCTGGATCGATCGGCGCTTGGCGGCGCAGGGCACGACGAGCGAAGACATCGTTCGCCTCGAGCATCACCGGCAAGCGGCGATGAACGTGACGGTGCGCAACATCATCACGAGCATGCGCCTGATGTCGAACCTCGACTGGAAGCAGTTCTTCGAGGGCGTGAGTCGGGTCGACGAGCTGCTCCGCGCCGATACCGACTTCGCGGCTCTCGATTTCGCGACTCGAGATCGCTACCGCCACGCGATCGAAGACCTGGCGAAGGGCTCTGACCGCTCCGAGCTCGAGGTGGTCTCCCAGGTGGTGGCGCGGACCAAGGGAGCTGCCGCGGCGGCGGACGGAGCTCGCGGCCGCGAGACCGACGTCGGGTTCTATCTGCTCTTCGAAGGGCGAGCGGCGCTGGAGAAGGAGCTCGGGTTTCGCCCGAGCGTGGCGCGACGGCTGAGCCGCGCGTACCGCGCTGCTGCGCTGCCCGGATATCTGGGGACCGTCGCGCTCTTGAGCGCGATCATCCTCGTCGCACCCCTGGCCCTGTCCGCTCACGCCGGCGTCGGGGTCCTGGCTCTCTTGGTCTTCGCTCTGCTGGCCCTGGTGCCGGCGAGCGAGCTCGCCGTCACCCTCACGGATCTCGGGGTCGTCGAGCGGATCGGTCCGCAACCGCTGCCGAAGCTCGAGTTGGCCGAAGGAGTGCCGGCCGAGTTGCGGACGCTCGTCGTCATCCCCGCGCTGCTCACCAGCGAGGCAGAGGTCGAGAAGCTCGCCGCCCAGCTCGAGGTGCACTATCTTGCGAATCCGGACAGCGGGCTGCGCTTCGCTCTCCTCTCGGACTGGAGCGACGCGGCGAGCGAAACGATGCCGTCCGACGACGGCCTCCTCGCCGCGGCGACGCAGGAGATCGCACGCCTGAACGCACGCCACGGCCCCGCGCCCGACGGCGGCGAGCGCTTCTTCCTCTTTCATCGCCCCCGTCGCTGGAACGAACGGGAGTCGACATGGATGGGGTGGGAGCGCAAGCGCGGCAAGCTGCACGAGCTCAACCGCGCGCTCCGCGACGCGACAGATAGCCCTTTCCTCGCGATCGGCGGCCGCCCAGTCGTTCCGCCGGCGGGTGTGCGCTACGTCATCACCCTCGACGCCGATACCCGGCTCCCCGTGGGAACCGCACGTAGACTGATCGGCACCCTGGCGCACCCGCTGAACAAAGCGGTCTTCGATGCGAACGCGCACCGTGTGGTCAAAGGCTATGGCGTCCTTCAGCCGCGCGTCACGCCGACGTTGCCCGCCGACCGCTCGGGCTCGATGTATCAGAGGATATCCGCGGGGCCTTGCGGCATCGACCCCTACGCCTCGGCGGCGTCGGATGTCTACCAGGATCTGTTTGCCGAGGGCTCCTACACCGGCAAAGGCATCTACGACGTCGACGCGTTCGAGGCGGCGCTTGCCGACCGCGCGCCGGAGAACGCTCTTCTCAGCCACGACTTGTTCGAGGGCGTCTTCGCGCGCTCCGGGCTGGCCGCCGACATCTCCTTCTTCGAAGACTTTCCCACCCACTACGAAGAGGCGGCCCGGCGCCAGCACCGCTGGACGCGCGGCGACTGGCAGCTCCTGCCGTGGATCGTCGGCTCGCGTGCGAGCGGGGTGCCTCCTCTCGGGCGCTGGAAGATGCTCGACAACCTGCGGCGGTCGTTGCGGGCGCCTGCGGCAGTCCTGACGCTTCTCGCCGCGTGGATGTTCTCTCCCCTACCGGCGATGTGGACGGTGTTCATTCTCGCCGTCATCGCGCTCCCGCTGTTCGTCTCGGTCTTCACGCATCTGCTACCGCGGCGGCGAGGCATCTCGAAGCGGAGTCACGCGCTTCGAGTGGGCGACGACCTGACGACGTCGGCCACGCAGCTGATGCTCACCGTGACCCTGCTCGCGCATCAGGCGATTCTCATGGCCGACGCGATCGGCCGCACGCTGGTCCGCGTCTACTTGACACATCGGGGACTCCTCAAATGGGTGACGGCGGCGCAAGCGAAGTCGGACCTCGATCTCACGCCGGACGGATTCTACCGCCGGATGTCCAACGCCGTCGCCTTCGCGGTCGCGGCCGGAGCCCTTCTGGCGATCGTCCAGCCGGCGGCGGTGCCGCTGGCAGCACCTTTCCTCCTCTTGTGGATTTTTTCGCCGCTCGTCGCTCAGCGCATCAGCTTGCCGTCCCGGACGGGCGGCGAAAGCGCGCTCTCGCCGGACGATGCGCGGCTTCTTCGTCTCACGGCGCGGCGCACGTGGCGCTTCTTCGAGACCTTCGTCGGTCCGGAGGACAACGCGCTTCCTCCCGACAACTTTCAGGAGGACCCGAAGCCGGTGGTCGCGCACCGGACCTCGCCCACGAACATCGGTCTCTATCTGCTCTCCACGATCGCGGCGCGCGATCTCGGCTGGCTCGGCCTCCTCGATACGGTCGACCGCCTCGAGGCGACCTTCGCGACACTCGAGCGCCTGGAGCGGTTCAACGGACACTTCTACAACTGGTACGAGACCCGGACCCTCCGTCCGCTCGAGCCGCCCTACGTGTCGTCCGTCGACAGCGGAAACCTCGCGGCTCACCTCCTCGCCGTCGCCCAGACCTGCGACGAGCTGCGCGAAAGGCCGCTGTGCATGCGTGGCGCGGTGTCGGCCATCGAGGATGCCGTCGGGCTCGTACGCGAGGTCGCGGCGTCGATACCCGACGATCGGCGCACGGAGACGGTCACGAGCCGCCAGCTCGACGAGGCCGTGCTCGCGATGGCCGGCAAGCTCGGCGCCGAGCCGGGCACACCTGCGGAGTGGGCTCCTTGGCTCGACGAGCTCGCCGGGTTGGCGCACACGCTGGTCGACGTCGCCGGGACGCTGAATGTAGAGCGCGGCGACGATGCGGCGGGGGAGCTGCTCGCCTGGTCGCGGACAGTTGCGGCCGCGGTGCAGAGCTACGCGCTCGACCTCGATGCGCTGCTGCCGTGGGCGCGCATCCAGGGCTCCGCGGAGGCGGGAAACGATCTCCTCGCGACGCTACCCACGCCGGCAGAGATGGGCGACCGCTGCGCCGTCTTGCTCGCCGAGCTGGCGGATCGTCCCCGCGACGCCGGCGGCTCAGACGCCGCGCTCGCCGCGGCCCTCGAACGCTCCGCCGACGCGTGCAGCGCGTTGCACGCTCGTCTGCTCGCCATCTCCCGGCGGGCGCGTGGGCTCTGCGAGGACATGCAGTTCGGCTTTCTTCTCGATCCGGTGCGCAACCTGCTCGCGATCGGCTATCGCGTGCGGGAGGGAGAGCTCGACGCGAACTGCTACGACCTGCTCGCTTCCGAAGCTCGGCTCGCAAGCTTCGTCGCCATCGCCAAAGGCGACGTTCCGGCCTCGCACTGGTTCCAGCTCGGCCGCGCCATGACGCCGGTCGATCGCGACTCCGCGCTGGTTTCGTGGTCGGGCTCGATGTTCGAGTACCTCATGCCGGCGCTGGTCATGCTGTCGCCGCCCGGGAGCCTCCTCGAGCAGACCGACCGCCTCGTCGTCCGCCGCCAGATTCGGTACGGCGTGACGCGCGGCGTTCCTTGGGGGGTATCCGAATCCGCGTTCAACGAGCGCGATCTCGAGCTCACCTATCAGTACTCGAATTTCGGGGTACCTGGCCTGGGGTTGAAACGCGGCCTCAGCGAGGACCTGGTGATCGCACCGTACGCCACGGCGCTCGCGGCGATGATCAACCCGCATGCTGCGGCCGAGAACTTCGCGCGACTGGCGAAGCTGGGGGCGCGTGGACCCTACGGGTTCTACGAAGCCCTCGACTACACGGCGACGCGGACGGCAGTCGTGGGCGCGCCCGGAATCGTGCGTGCCTACATGGCCCACCATGGAGGGATGTCGGTAGTCGCGATCGCCAACGTGCTCCAATCCGGCGCCATGCGGCGGCGCTTTCACGCCGAGCCCATGGTCAAAGCCGCCGACCTTCTGCTCCAGGAGCGCGCGCCGCGCGACGTCGCGGTCGCCCGGCCGCGAGCCGAAGAGGTGAAGACGGCGGCGCATGTGCGCGACCTGATCGGACCCGTATCGCGCCACTTCGCCTCGCCGCATGGTCCCGTCCCGCGCACTCACCTGCTCTCGAACGGCAACTATGCGGTGATGATCACTGCCGCTGGCTCGGGCTACAGTCGGTGCGGCGATCTTTCCGTCACCCGCTGGAACGAGGACGTCACGCGCGACGCGTACGGCCAATACTTGTTCCTGCGCGACACGGAGACCGGGGAGGTGTGGTCGGCGGGCTATCAGCCTAGAGGCGTCGAGCCGGACAGCTACCAGGTGGACTTCTCCGAGGATCGGGCCGAGATCAAACGGCGCGATGGCGCGATCACGACCACGCTCGAGGTCGTCGTGTCGCCCGAGGACGACGCGGAAGTCCGCCGTCTCACGGTCGCGAATCTGGGTGTACGCACGCGGGAGATCGAGGTCACCTCGTATGCCGAGATCGTGCTCGCACCTGCCGCTGCCGATGCGGCGCATCCGGCATTTTCGAAGCTCTTCGTGCAGACCGAGGCGGACCCGGCGCTGAACGCCTTGCTCGCCACAAGGCGGCCGCGCTCTCCCGACGATGTTCCGGTCTGGGCCGCGCACGTGGTCGCGGTCGACGACAACAGCGTGGGCAACGTCCAGTACGAGACCGATCGGGCGCGGTTCCTCGGCCGCGGGCGCAGCATCCGTACGCCCGTGTCGGTGATCGACGGGCGTCCGCTCTCGAACACGACGGGGCCCGTGCTCGACCCGATCTTCAGCCTGCGCCCGCGCCTTCGCCTCGCTCCGGGGTCGAGCGCCCACATTACCTTCTCCACGCTGGTGGCAGCGTCACGCCAGGCCGCGATCGACCTCGCCGACAAGTACCGGGATCCGGCGACCTTCGAGCGCGTCGTCACCCTCGCGCGCACGCAGGCGCAAGTGCAGCTGCACCACCTCGCCATCGAGCGCGACGAGGCGCATCTCTTCCAGCGCATCGCCAACCGCGTGCTCTACGCGGATCTGTCGCTACGACCGTCCCCCGAGATCCTGCGTCGCGCCAGCGGTGGCCAGTCGGCTCTCTGGCCGCACGGCATTTCGGGCGACCTCCCGATCGTACTGGTCCGCATCGACGATGCGGAGGACCAAGAGATCGTTCGCCAGCTCCTGCGCGCCCACGAGTACTGGCGGCTGAAGCAGCTCGCCGTCGACCTGGTGATCGTGAACGAGCAAGCGAGCTCGTACGCGCAGGAGCTCCAAGCGGCCCTGGAGACGCTCGTGCGAACGAGCCAGTCCAGGCTCGGCGGGGAGCGACACCACCCGCGCGGGGACGTCTTCATCCTGCAAGGCGCCCGCTTGTCGCCCGCCGACCGGCTTTCCCTGCAGACGGCGGCTCGCGTCATGTTGCTCAGCCGACACGGTACGCTTTCCGAGCAGGTCGTGCGGGCGGAGCGTGCGGAGGCGGCACCCACGAAAGGCCCCGCCCGGCGCACCACGGCGCGTCCGATCCACGAAGCGGCGCCGCCTCGGCCGTCGTTCGAGTTCTTCAACGGCCTCGGCGGATTCGCGAGCGACGGCCGGGAATACGTGACGATCCTCGGCGAGGAGCAGTGGACACCGGCGCCGTGGGTGAACGTCGTCGCGAATCCGAGCTTCGGCTTCCAGGTTTCCGAATGCGGCGCCGGCTACACCTGGTCGGAAAACAGCCGCCTGAATCAGCTCACGCCCTGGTCGAACGACCCGGTCTCCGATCCGCCGGGGGAGATCATCTACGTTCGCGACGAGGAGACCGGCGAGGTCTGGGGTCCGACGGCGCTACCGGTGCGCGAGGAGACATCGCCGTACATCGTCCGGCACGGGCAGGGCTACAGCCGCTTCGAGCACACTTCGAACGGTATCGCGCTCGATCTGCTCGAGTTCGTCCCGCTCGACGCGCCCGTCAAGATCTCGCGGCTCGTGATCGAGAACCGCTCGGGCCGCGCGCGACGCCTCTCGGTCACGGCCTATGTCGAGTGGGTCTTGGGCGAGCCGCGCAGCGTCTCTTCGTCGCACGTGGTCACGGAGATCGATTCGGAAACCCGCGCCTTGCTGGCACGGAATCCATGGAACTCGGAGTTCCCGGGGCGGGTGGCATTCGCCGACCTCGGGGGTCGGCAAACCTCATGGACCGCCGATCGCACCGAGTTCCTCGGCCGCAACGGAACCCTCGATCATCCGGCCGTGCTCGAGCGCGATGGCGTCTTGTCGGGAAAGGTCGGCGCGGGGTTGGACGCCTGTGCTGCGCTCCAGGGTACGGTCGAGCTGAGCTCGGGCGGACGCACGACCATCGTCTTCCTCCTCGGTCAAGCAGCCACGCTCGAGGAGGGGCGAAAGATCGTCGTCCGCTATCGGACGGCCGACCTGGACGGCGAGCTGCTCGCGGTCACGAAGCGCTGGGACGACATCGTCGGAGCGGTGCAGGTGAAGACACCCGACCGCTCCATGGACGTGATGCTCAATCGCTGGCTGCTCTACCAGACGCTCGCTTGTCGGATGTGGGCGCGAGCGGCGTTCTATCAGGCCGGCGGAGCCTACGGCTTCCGGGACCAGCTCCAGGATCTGATGGCGCTCACGGTCGCCGAGCGCGAGGTGTCGCGCGAGCAGTTGCTGCGCGCCGCAGGGCGGCAGTTCGTCGAGGGAGACGTGCAGCATTGGTGGCATCCGCCATCCGGCCGAGGCACGCGAACGCGAATCTCGGACGACCTGGTATGGCTGCCCTACGCGACCCTCCACTACCTCGATGTCACCGGCGACTACGAGGTGCTCGACGAGATCGTGCCGTTCCTGCAGGGGCCGTTGCTCGAGCCCGGACAGGCGGATGCCTATTTCGAGCCCCACGAATCGTCCGAACGGGCGACTTTCTTCGAGCACTGCGCGCGGACGCTCGATCGAAGCCAGCACGTCGGCAGCCATGGACTGCCGCTCATGGGCGCCGGCGACTGGAACGACGGCATGAACAACGTCGGACACGAAGGCCGCGGCGAGAGCGTCTGGCTCGGCTGGTTCCTGCACACCACCCTCACGCAGTTCGCCCGCGTGGCGGAGCTGCGCGGCGAGCAAGCCCGCGCCGGCGCCTGGCGCGAGCACGCGACCACCCTCGGCGCGGCGCTCGAGCGCGAGGCCTGGGACGGCGACTGGTACCGCCGCGCCTACTTCGACGACGGGACGCCGCTCGGCTCGGCAGGCAACGAAGAGTGCCGGATCGATTCGATCGCGCAATCGTGGGCCGTGATCTCCGGCGCTGCGGATCCGGGCCGCGCCGCCCACGCCATGGCCGCAGTGGAAGAGTACCTCGTTCGGCGCGGCGACGGTTTGGTTCTACTGTTCACTCCGCCTTTCGACCGCTCGCCGCACGATCCCGGCTACATCAAGGGCTATCTCCCCGGCGTGCGGGAGAACGGCGGCCAGTACACACATGCCGCCGTCTGGGCCGTGCTCGCGTTCGCCGCGCTCGGCGAGGGCGACAAGGCGGGCGAGCTCTTCGCACTGCTCAACCCGATCAATCACACCAGCACGCGCGCCGGCGTCCATCGCTACAAGGTCGAGCCCTACGTCGCGGCGGCGGACGTCTACGCCGAGCCGCCGCACGTCGGTCGCGGCGGCTGGACCTGGTACACCGGCTCCGCGGGGTGGATGTACCGCGCGGGGCTCGAATGGATCCTCGGCTTCCGCCTACGGGGCGCCACGCTTCACCTCGACCCGTGCATTCCGCGCGCCTGGCGCGGTTTCGAGATCCGCTTTCGCTATCACTCGGCGCGCTATGAGATCGCGGTAGAGAATCCGCGCGGGGTTACGCGCGGGGTGTCGGAGGTCGAGCTCGACGGCACGGCGCTTCCCGTTGCGGACGCCGGCGACGCGGCACTTCCGGGCGAGGCGGGAGCCGCCGGCGTCGCGATTGCGCTCGCGGATGACGGCGCGACGCACCGCGTACGCCTCGTCATCGGCTGATCCGGCGCGCGCGGGGCAATCGTGCGTTGCGGATGGCGGACGCTCCCGGCGCCGTCCTTGGTCACTGCAGTGTAATTCTGCCAAGCCCAAGGTGAAGCGTTTTGAGACCGTCGGTTTCGCATGAATTCGAAGTTGGTCCAAAGTCCTCGCTGGTAACCGCCACGTTCGTCGACGCGGCGCCGCCGTCGCCTCCGGTGAACGCGCCGCTCACGCTGGTCGTGCCGAGGCTGAGCTGAAAGTACTGCGCTGCGCCGAACAAACCACCGGGCGCGAAAAGGGTGCCGGTGAGGGTTGAGATCGTCAGCGTGCTCGACTTCTGCATCAGTGGCGTCGACGGGTGGGCCTTCCAACGGATCGTAATCGTCCCTGGCAGCGGATTTGTCGATAGGAAAGCAAAACAGTCGTTGGCAGCTCCGGCGAGCGTGCCCTTGAACGTTCCGGTTACAAACTGGGGAGTGCTCGGAGATCCGCCGGTTACCGTACAACCGTCGAGCGTGCCCTTGATCTTGACGGTGCTCGGTTGAGAGCCCCCGAATAGGTATCCGGGCTTGAGCGATACCGTGCCGAACAAGGTATTGCAGGTAATGCTTGCGTTCGAGACATCGTTCATGGGTATCGCGGCGGAGGCGCGCGACGAGGCGAACGCAATGGATACGACGATCGCGATCCGGATGACGACTTTCACGGTTTCGGCCCCTTTCGGTTTGCGGGGTCCCCGGGAGGACCATTCCTTCTTTGTCGGGGCGGCCATTTCTAGCTAGCGCGGCGTTTGGAAGTCAATACTCAAAAGACGCGCGCTGGTTCACGACGGCGTGTTCGGCCACGTTGACATCACCTCGCCGACGCATCGGGTACGCGTCGTCATCGGCTGATCGAGCCGGAAGGAATTCTCTCGCGCTAGCGCCGGAAGCCGCCGCGGCCGCCGACTCCGCGCTCCCCGCCGCCGAAGGCGCCTTCTCTCCCGGCAAAGCTACCTCCACGTCCGCCGGCATGCGTCTGCCCGAGCTGCTGCTGTCGCTGGTAGCCGGTTTGGCGCGCAAAGCGGTCCTGGTCGAGCTGGCCGAGCCCCGACGAACCTTCGCGGGGTTGCGCGCTTCGCTGCTCCGCGGATCCGTAGCTTCGCTGTGACGCAGTGGACGTGTCCGGTGCGCGCGCGGTGCGGGACGGCGCGCCGCTGGAGTTGGCCATGGTGCGCTGCGACGTGGTCGCCGTCGCGCTCTGCGTCGCGCCGGTCTTCCCCGTCGAGTTCGGCTTCTGGACGGTGCTCCACGAGCCGTTGTCGTACTTCTGCCAGCCGCTGTCGGTCTTCTTGTAGACGTTGCCGTCGGCGCCTGCGTACACGTCGCCGGACGATGTCTTCACGGCGCCGGCCTTGTTGCCGCTTGCGCCGGATACGCCCGCGCCCTTGGCCCCGCTCGTCGACGAGAACGACCCCGCCGATCCTTGCGCGTTCGTCTGGCTCTGGGTGTGGACCGTCTGGTTCGGTCCCGAGATCGTCGACGAGCCCCAGCGCCCATAGGCATTGCTGTTCTGCTGCGTCGAGCCGGATCGGCCGGTGTTGGCGTTGTACCAGCTCGCGTTGCCGGAGGCGCCGTCCGGTCCCCAAACCGCGCCGCCGTGCGCGTAGCTGCCGTTCGTCGGGTTGTAGGCGGAGAACGCTCCGGCACCGCCGTTCGGACCGTAAATCGCTCCGCCCTGTGCCCAGGCGCCGGTATTCGGGTTGTACGCCGTGCCGCCCTTCGCGACCCCGCCGTACGGTCCGTAGATCGCGCCACCGTGCGCCCACGCGCCGGTCGCCGAGTTGTAGTAGGTGGCGCCGGCGTAGGAGTACGGGCGCGGGTAGTAGACGGGCACCGGAGCGGGATGGACGTACGGGGGGTAGTAGTAGCCGGTGCCGTACACGACGACGCCCCCGCTCACGTAGCTCATCGTGTAACCCGCCGTGTAGCCGAAGGTCACCGTCGTCGGTGTCGACGCGTACACCCGCACGTAGGTGCACGGGTAGACCGGGCTCGTCGGTGGAACGGAGTAGATCGTGGGCGGGACGGTCGCCGCCATCGCCCAAGGTCCGGTCGGCGCCGGCGCGACGAACCACGCTCCCTGGTAGCAGGAGTAGTAGCTCTCGTCGGTCTGGATCACCGGGAACGAGGTGTTGGCTGCGTACTTCATCGACGTTCCGGGGATCGGCACGAACTTCGGCTCGCCACCGTAGACCACGTCGAGCTTCGCGCTGCTCCGATTCAAGGTCGCCTGCTGCGGGATCTGCGCTTCGACCAACGCCTCCTGCGCTTGCGATGTGCCCGGCACCGATGCCAGCACGAAGCCGCGCGGACCGCCGGCGGGGATGCGCGCGAAGTCCGGCGGCAGCTTGTCGGTCGCGAAGGTCCACGGGCCATCGAGCCCCGGCGCGCTGAACCATCGTCCGGACGCCAGATAGTAGACGGCGCCGCCATTGGTGTCGCGGAAGAGAGCGGCATCGGAGTTCTTCGCGTACTGCAGCGACGTGCCAGAGATCGGCACCCATTGCGGTGCTCCGTCAAGGACGATGATCTGCGCCGGCTCCGTCGCGACGAAGATCGTCGGCGCCTGGGCCGCGCTCAAGGTACGCCCCGGAACGTGCTTCTTGACGTCGACGAAGCTCGCGTCGCCCGGCAACGCGGCGAACGCCGGTGGCAGACGGCCGGCTGGCTTCCAGGGGCCCGTCGCGTCGGTCGCCTCGAGCCAGCCGCCGTCGTTCAGCAGGTACCACGTACCGGTGTCGGCATCCTTGAAGACGTCCCAGTTGGTGTTGACGGCGAAGGTCAGCGAGCTACCCGCGATCGGCGACAGGATCGGTTCGCCGTCGAACACGACCAGGCTCGCGGGGCGCGTGCTGACGAAGATGCGCGGTGGCGCGTTGTCGAGCGCGACCTCCGGCGGCTTCTCGCCTTGCTGGGCGAGGCTCGTCGTCACCATCGCAAGCGGCACCCGCTTGACGGGGAGCTCGGCGATCGCCGCGCGGATGCGCTCGTCGAGCTTGGTCGCACGCGCGGTGTCGACCGTCGGGAAGCGCGACGAGACCAGGCGCCCGTCGCGAAGGGTCACGGTCCGGTCGGTGAGGTCGGCCGCAGTCGCGAAGGCGACCTCGATCGTGCCGAGGATCGGCTCCTTCGCGCCGTTCGGCGTGACGGCGATCGCGGCGCGCGCGTTGAGCGTCTTTTGCTCGGGCCAGGAGATCACCTGCGGCTGGTACACCGTCGCGCTTCCGGCCTCGCCCGTGATCGTGTGCGGCCACGTGTCCTCGGCTCCGGCGGCCGCCGGCGTCGCCGCCGCGGTCCCTGCCGATGCGGCCCCGTTGCCAGCGACCGCGCGCAGCGCCTTCTGGCACGCGGGCGTGGCGCTCGATGCATTGCGCTGCAGGCACTCCAGCGCCGCGGCTCCGCCCGCCGGCACCCCCGTGCAGTACGCCGCGTAGTCGCCCCGACACGCCTCCCGGAGCGCGGCCTTCTGCGCCGACGTCGGCTGCTCGGCCGTTGCGTGAGAGACCATCGCCGCCGCCAGGATCGCACTTCCGGCGATCGACCAGGTCCGAGCCCGTGAGCTCCGCGCTACGCTCATTCGATCTGCACCCCTGTTCCGCTGTCCAACGGCCCGCCATTCTGGCACGGGACGATCGAGGATGACATGATCGCAGGGATGGGCGGCGCAGTCACTCCACGCCCCCGGGGGAGGACGTCATGACACGCAGCAGAATGTCGATTGTCGCGGTGCTTGCGGTGCTCGCGGTAGCCGCTCCGGTCGTTGCCGGGGCGAGCACCTGGGAGATCGATCCCGCGCACACCAATGTGCAGTTCAAGATTCGTCACCTGATGGTTTCCAACGTCCGCGGTGAGTTCCGCGCGGTCAAGGGCAGCGCGACGGTCCCGTCCGACGATCCGACGAAGGCCAGCGTCAAGGCCGTCATCGAAACGGCATCGATCGAGACCGGCAACGCCGATCGCGACAAGCATCTCCGCAGCGCGGACTTCCTCGACGTCGCGAAGTTCCCGACCATGGAGTTCACCTCGAAGCGCGTGGAAGCGGCCGGTAGCGGTCGCTTCCAGGTCGTCGGCGACCTCCTCCTCCACGGCGTCACGCGCGAGGTCACGCTGGAGGTGGAAGGGCCGACGCGAACGATCACGAGCCCGCTCGACGGCTCGACGCGCGCCGGGGCCACCGCGAAAACGACGCTCAACCGCAAGGAGTTCGGGCTTTCGTGGAACAAAGCTCTCGAGGCCGGGGGCGTCGTCGTCGGCGAGGAGGTCCAGGTCGAGATCGAGGTCGAGCTCGTCCGCAAGGATTGACGATCTCGCTCTCGCAATCGAGTCGCGCCGACTGCCGCGGCTCGTTGGGGCGTTGCGGCGTTCGCTCGGAAGGGGAGTCGTCCGACCCCCACGAACCCTCGGTGCTCTCGGATGCATGGCTTCGGCTCTGCGTCGCCGCTACGCTCTCCGCATGCCGACCATGCGCGTGGCCCAGGTATCCACTCCGAACGGTCCCTTCGATCTCGTCGTTCGCGAACGCCCCGAGCCCTTGCGAAACCAGGTGCGTGTCGCCGTCGAGGCCTGTGGAATCTGCCACAGCGACACCCTGACCAAGGCCGCTCTCTTTCCCGGCATCGTGCTGCCGCGCGTTCCGGGCCACGAGGTCATCGGTCGCATCGAGGCCGTGGGCCCCGACGTGGACGGATGGAAGGTGGGCCAACGCGTCGGCGTCGGCTGGCATGGGGGCTACTGCGGGCGATGCGATCCCTGCCGCCGCGGTCGCTTCTTTGCGTGCGTCACGGGGCCGCCCGTGACCGGGATCGCGCACGACGGCGGCTACGGCGAGTGCATGATCGCCCCGGTCACTTCGCTCGCTCGCGTACCCGATGCTCTCTCGGCGGTCGATGCTGCGCCGTTGATGTGCGCCGGAGTGACGACGTTCAACGCGCTCCGCAACAGCGGCGCGCGCTCCGGCGATCTCGTGGCCGTCCACGGCCTCGGTGGCCTCGGTCACCTCGGTGTGCAGTTCGCCGCGAAGATGGGCTTTCATACCGTCGCCGTCGCTCGCGGTAGCGACAAGGCCGCCCTCGCCACGTCGCTCGGGGCGGATCGCTACATCGACAGCAAGGCCGAGGATCCGGCCAAGGCGCTCGCCGCGATGGGCGGTGCCCGCCTCGTGCTGGCGACGGTCACCGACGGCGATGCCATGAGCGCCATGGTGGGCGGTCTCGGTATCGAGGGCTCGCTTCTGGTCGTCGGCGCGCCGCCCGCTCCGCTCGCCGTGTCCGCTTTCGCGCTCATCATGGGCTGCCGCAGCGTGCGGGGATGGTATTCGGGCGTGTCGATCGATTCCGAGGACGCGCTCGCCTTCTGCGCCCGGACTGGCGTGCGATCGATGAACGAGATCGTGCCGCTCGAGCGGGTGAATGAAGGGTACGATCGGATGATGAGCGGCAAGGCGCGCTTCCGCGTCGTGCTCACCACCGAACGGTGAGCCGCGGACGGGCTCGCGCTTCGCACAGCCAGCCGGGCGACGGTTCGAGTCGCTTGAAGCGGCGCTCCGTTCTCACTATCCCGCGTCCGGTCTTCGCGAATGAGCATGCGTCCGACTCCTCTCGTGCACGGAGGGTCACGCAAGGCCTCGACCCCGGGCCGGCGCGACGCCTCTCGACTTCGCATCCTCGTGCTCACGTCCGCGAGCGTCGGGGGCGGGGCGCAACGTGCGGCGTTCGAGCTCTGTCAGGCGCTCCGCCACTCGGGCGCCGAGGTGACGGTGTTCGCGGGACGGCGCCGTCCCGGCGATCCCACGTGGGTGCGGGCCATACGCCTCGGCATCGAGGACGTCTTCCACCGGATCGACCGGACGCTCTGCCTCGATTCCGATCTTCGCCACGTTGGCTCGATCCTCCGATTGAGCCGCGTGCAGAGGACGCAGTTCGACGTCGTCCATTTCCACAACCTGCGCGACTCTCGGGGCGGGTGGGTTTCCCTGCGCGCCGCTCGATCCCTGGCGCGCCGCGTGCCGGCCGTCTGGACCTTCCACGACGAGTGGCCCGTCGTTCCCGGGCTCATCGCGGATCTGCAGCGGGCGATGCCGCCTCACGTGGTGCGTGAAGTCGTAGGCGAGGACGAGCTCTATCGCGACCACCCGCTCACGCTCAGGCGGCAACGCTGGATGCGTCGAGCGCTGCCCAGACCCGCGGCGATCGTCTGTCCGTCCCGATACATGGCGCACCTGGCCGCGGATTCGGGGCTCTACTCCGGGGTGCCGGTGCACCACGTGCCGAACGGGCTCGCGTTCCTGCATCGACCCGAGACGCGGATCGATCGCGCCGCGGCTCGCCAGATGCTCGGGCTGCCCCCGCAGGCACCGATCGTCCTCCTCGTCGCCCCCAACCTCGAAGCGCCGATCAAGGGGCCCGCGCTCGCCGTCTCCATTCTGGCCCGACTGACGACGCCGGGTGCTCGCCTGCTGGCGATCGGCAACGCTTCCCGCTCGTTCCGCGACGCGATCCAATTGCCGGCCACCTTCACCGGCTATCTCCCGCCCGACGACGCCAGGCTGGTTGCGGCGTACCGAGCCGCCGACGTGACGCTGATGCCGTCGATCAGCGACAACTTCCCCTATGTCGCGCTCGAGTCCCTCGCGTGCGAGACGCCGGTCGCTGCCTTTCGCGTCGGGGGGCTGCCCGAGATCGTCGGCCTCGACCATCGCGGCCGACTCGCGCCGCCGTTCGATTGCGCCGCTCTCGCCGCTGCCGTGGACGAGCTACTCGGCGACGCTCCGGCACGGCGCGCGGCGGGGATGTCCGGGCGCCGCTGGGCCATGGAAACATGCAATCCCGGCCGCGCGACCAGAGCGCATCTCCGCATCTATCGCGAGGCCATGTCGGCCTGCAGGCATCCAGAAGAGGGATCGACGTCGATCGAACCGATCCCCGGGGCGGTCGTAGGATCGAGGTAGCGCGTTCGCCGGATCAACGGCAGGGCTTGTACGGCTTGTCGTACAGCGAAAAGTTGCCGCCCTTCTTGATCGAGTTGTAGCCCGCGGCGTTGGCGGCGGCGCAGAAGCGTCCCGGGCCGCGCCGGTACTCGACGGTGAACACCGCCTTTCCGGCCGCGACCCAGGCGTCGTAGCCGGGCGCCGGATTGTTGTCGCATTCGTCGAACTCGAAGCACTGCTCGTTGATCGCATAGTCGAAGTACGGCAGGAGGTCGCTCAGCTGGTCGAGGTTGTTCTTGAGGGCGACGGTGAGGCCGTATGCGTGCGCGAGGTTGGCGAGAGCCTGATCGTAAGCGAGCTGGGTCGCTCGGCTGATGCTCCAGCCCGTGGTCTCCTTGCCCTGGGCGTAGGCGTCGACGACGTCGAACTCGACCCCGTCGAAACCGGCGGCGGCGCATTTCTGGACGCGGGCCTCGACCATCTGGAGCATGAAATCGCGCTGGCCCTGATTGTTGTTGATGTTGGCCCAATACTCGTCCGGAAAGACCGAGCTGAAGGGTTTGCCGATCAGGCAGTGCGCGCAGCCCGTGTCGAAATCGACGAACTGCTGGTAGTCGGGACGGAAGGTCTCGATGTCGCCCGCCGAGACGTAGCAGAGGGCGTGGCGCCCGCGGGCGTGGATAGCGTCGACGGCCGCTTTGTTGACGACGAAGTTGCCCTCGCCGGCGATGCTCTGGTCGACGTAGAGATCGATGTCGTAGACCTCTGGCGACACGCACGGCCCCTTCGTGAAGGCTTTCACGCAGATGTCGACGTTGATGCCGCCCGTGGCTTCGTAGCGGCGGCGCTTGCCCTCGAGCTGATACTGCCAGCGTGTGGTGAGCGGCGGCTTCCAGCATGCACCGGCGGAGGCGTCGCACGGCACGGGCGAAACGGCCGCCGCCGGCGTCGCCACGATCGAGAGCGCAAGCACGAGCAGTGGCGCGGTCAGCGCAATCCGATGGAAGATCATGTGCCGAATCGTACGTCGCGAATCCGACTTCACTCAAGCACCGGCGCGCAGACGAGGTACGCAGGTCGTAGGGCGGTTGCTTGTACGGCTGTCCGCGCCGCGATAGGAGACCGCGGCCCGTCACAAGCCAACCGGTGGAATCGCGTCGAAGAATGCCACTGCTTGCAAGCCGTCGTCCTGCGGCGTCGGCCAGCCTTCGCCGGACGGCCGCATGCAGGAACGCTCTTTTCTGGGTCGCGGCTTGGGGCGCGCTGGCGCCTCTCGTCGCGCCCGCGGTCGCCGCATTCGACTCCCCGGGAGCTGTGCTTCCGCTCGACGGTGGAGAAAAGCTCGTCGGCGTTGCTTCGTGCAGCAGCTCGCTCTGCCACGGCGCGGTCGGCGGTGGTGCTGGGCGCGGTGTGCGTCTGGACGAATACCGCGTCTGGCTGCGCGACGATCCGCACGCGACCCGTGCTTTTCGCGTCCTCGCAAGCGAGCGGAGCGGAGGCATCGTCGCTCGGCTCGGCTGGGAGCGTCCCGCCACGGCAGAACCGCGCTGCCTTTCGTGCCACGCGACGAACGTCTCCGAAAGCCGTCGGGGCGAGCGCTTCGATCCGGAGGAGGAGCGGCAGAGCGGCATCACCTGCGAGGCGTGCCACGGCGGTGCCGAGCTCTGGATCAAGAGCCACACGAAGGAGGGCGCGACGCACGCGGCGAATCTGCGAGAGGGGATGTTTCCCACCGACCAAATCGCGCCCCGCGCCGAGCTCTGCCTGTCGTGTCATCTCGGGGACGGAAAGAGAGCGCGCTTCGTCACGCACCGGATGATGGCGGCGGGGCACCCACGGATCGGCTTCGAGCTCGCGACCTTCACTCTGACCCAGCCGGCGCACTTCGCCGTCGACGAGGACTACCGCCGACGCGGCAAGGCCACCGCCTCCGCCGCCAAGACATGGGCGATTGGCCAGGCCGTCGCGGCCCGGCAATGGCTTGGCCTCGTGGCCGAGCCCGATCTGAATCACGAGGGTGCGTGGCCCGAGTTCACGCTCTACGACTGCTACTCGTGCCATCGTCTGATCGGCTCGGCGCAGGGAGGTGGCGAGCCTGGTCGCCTTGGGCTGCCGCACCTCGCGCTGGAGAGCCTCGGGCTGGCGCGCATTGCGGTCGACGCAGTCGCGCCGGCGAGCGCGTCGGCGCTGCGCGCGCTCGCGGAAGAGATTGCACGGCGAAATTCGGACGGCGGAATGGCCGCCGCGTCTGCCACGGCGGCGAAGGGCCGGGCGACGCTGGATGAGGCCGTCGTCGCGCTGGAAGGATGGGAACCGGAGACCGACGGCGCCTCGCTGCGACGCATCCTCGCGGCGATCGTCCAAGAATCGATCGCGGGCGGACCGAGCTACGCGCAAGCGGCCGATCGCTACATGGCGGCACAGTCGATCTTGTCGACGATCGAAAACGCCGATGAACTCCGGGGCGATGCCACGGCCGCCGAGGCGCGAGCCGCGCTCCGGCACAAGCTCGATCCGCTGTATAAGCTTGTCCTGACCGATTCGGCCTACGCCCCAGACGCCTTTCGCGGCGAGCTCGCGCGTCTCTCCGGCCCGGCGCGTTGAGGCCGCGGCGCGTCACGGCTCCGGCTGACGCGACACGAACCAGGGCTTCCTCGTCGGATCCTCGAAGAAGCGGCGCATCTCCTCGAGCGTGGCGAGCTCGGCCTCGCACTCGCTGATGTCGCGCGCGAGCTCT
>JADMIO011429254.1_pt1 | contig 54630 bp, 43 predicted proteins | sample 8958161 | NCBI WGS metagenome assembly JADMIO01 (sample SAMN16585339, study PRJNA669376) | soil metagenome | isolation source: Crop rotation soil | place: USA: Cullars Rotation, Alabama | collected 2011
CGCGACAACTTGTCCACGTGGAATTCTAAGCTTAGGATCCCAATGTGCTGGAAAGACGTTAGCCACCCGGCCGGCGGCGCGGCGCAGTACGAGTTCATGACCAAGCAGGTCAATCTGCAGGGTTTGAACGACATGCTGGCCGGATCGGTGGGCGGCGGACAGGAATATCAGGTCCGCGTCTCATACGAAGCGGAAGTTCCATTCGGCGACGTGCTGGCGGTGTTCAACGCCTGCAGCAAGGTGAAGATCGCCGAGTGCGGATTGATTCCGCTGCGCGGAGCGAAAGCTCGTCCGTAAGTTCGACTCAAACTATCGCACGAAAAAGATGCGGGCCGAAAAACGGCCCGCATCTTTCTTTTTTTGATGAAAGTTTATTTCACGTTGCGCGTTAACTAAGCAGGGAACGACTCAGACCTTTTACCTATAGAAAACCGGCGCAAACAGAGGAGGCTGCTTATGGCACGCTCACGTGGATTTTTGTCTTCGCACAAAGACGAAGAAGGCCTTCACGGCAACCGGCCGTGGGTTTTTTGCATGATCGACGCGTTCTTCCTGATCACGATGTTTTTTGTGATGACGTTTCATGTGAAGAATGATGAGAAGGTGTTGCAGCAGGCGCTCTCAACTCACAGGGGTTGCGGAGGAGGACATGGCGTGGATCTACGTACTTTGCCGGTGCATGTCATGCGCAACGGTGCGGCGACTGTTTATCGCATGAATGCGACCGAAGTAAATCTGGACCAGATGGAAACGTCTTTGCGAAATTCGACATCCGGCGGCGCGCGCTGCATCGTTCGTGTTTCGTATGAGGCAGGGATTCCGTTTGGCGATGTGATGTCCGTATTCAATGCATGCAAGAAAGCGGGAATTGACGAGTGCGGAATGATGCCGTTAAGGCGGAGTGACGCGCTTTAGGCGAACTCTTGCATTCGACGTGTGCGCACGTAGTCTGATCGCACGAGGAATGCTATGCGCCTGTTCGCAACATCAGCTCTGTTTATCGCAGCGTGGTTCTCAGCGGGATGCCGCTGCGAAGACAAGCCGGCGAGCGAGAAAGAGTACAAAGACGCACTGGCGAAACTGAGGCTGGTGCCGATTGTTCACATCAAGGAGCATCATTACTACGGAGATGGCGGGACGATCGGATTCGTATTATCCGGTTGGGAAAAAACCGAATTCAGCTTCTGCCTGGACGGTAGGATGAGCGTCTTTGACGATGATAGAGACGAAAATGCCGAGCACAGGGTCTATATTTCCGCAACCCATCCAGAGCATAAGAATGCAAAGCGTGTTTCGTCTGGCGGCAAGGAAGAGCGTGCTCTTTTGATTGTTTTGAAAGTTTGGCTGGCGTCCGAGTATAGGCTGAAAGATGAAGGCGAGCACATCGGAGGAATCAAACGAGTGGTCTCTGAAATCGAGAAACATTTAAAAGCGGTCGACACACCGAAGAAGTAGGCGACGAATCTTTCTGAACGAAGATTTACTTGCAAAACAGGCTCTGATCGGGTTTATTCGTCTGGCCATGAAACCGATCGCGACTTTTATTACTGGAGGATTCACCGCTCGCGGAAATAGACCCGCGAGCGCTGGTCTTTGATCTCGTCTGCGCACGTTTCTTTTCGTGTCACCCTTTAACAAACGTGAAATTTGATCGGCTGAGGCGACGCGCCACGGCCTGACTAGCATTGCAGATTGGATCAGAAAAGGACGAAACATCGATCATGAGCCCGCAAAAGAAGCCCGAGAAGGTCATCATTTTTGACACCACGCTGCGCGACGGCGAGCAGTCGCCCGGCGCCAGCATGAACCGTGAAGAAAAGCTCCAGGTGGCGCGCGCGCTGGAACGGCTGAAAGTCGACGTCATCGAAGCCGGATTCCCGATCGCTTCGCCCGGCGACTTCGAAGCGGTGAAAGCCATCGCCGGAGAAATCGAAGGCTCGACCATCGCTGGACTGGCGCGCAGTCTCGAGAAGGACATCAAGGCCGCCGGCGGCGCTGTGAAGAACGCGAAGCATCCGCGCATCCATGTGTTCCTGGCGACGAGCGCGATTCACCGAGAATTCAAGCTGAAGAAGGCGAAGGACGAGATCGTCAAGCAGGCGATCAACGCCGTGAAGATGGCGCTGGAGTACTGCAAGGACATCGAGTTCAGCCCGGAAGACGCCAGCCGCACCGAGCCGGAATTTTTGTGCGAAGTCGTTCAGGCGGTGATCGAGGCCGGCGCGACGACGGTCAATATTCCGGACACCGTCGGCTACGCCGTGCCCGAGCAGTACGGGCAGCTCATTCATACGTTGAAGACGAAAGTTCCGAATATCGATAAGGCGGTGATCAGCGTTCACTGCCACAACGATCTCGGTTTGGCGGTCGCGAACAGCCTGGCGGGCGTGCGCAACGGCGCGCGGCAAGTCGAGTGCACGGTCAATGGCATCGGCGAGCGCGCGGGTAACGCGGCGCTCGAAGAACTGGTCATGGCGATGCGCACGCGCGGAGATTTTTACGAAGGCTACTCGACGAACATCGACACCAAGCGCATTCTGCAGACTTCGCGGCTGGTCTCGAATTTGACCGGCATCCACGTTCAACGCAACAAGGCGATTGTGGGCGAGAACGCGTTCGCGCACGAATCGGGCATCCACCAGGACGGCATGCTGAAAGAGCGTTCGACGTACGAGATCATGCGGCCGGCCGATATCGGTCTCGAGCAGTCGAACCTGGTGTTGGGAAAGCACTCGGGCAAGAACGGTTTCGGCACGCGGCTGAAGGAACTGGGCTACACGCTGAGCGAGAAGGAACTGGTCGACGCGTTCGAGCGCTTCAAGGTTCTCTGCGACAAGAAGAAGACGATTTACGACGCGGATCTGGAGGCAATCGTCGAGGACCAGCTCGAGGCGGCGCCGCCGGTGTGGGAATTGGAACTGCTGCAGGTTTCAAGCGGCAACAAAGCAGTGCCGACGGCGACTGTGTGCTTGAAGAAGGGCGAGGAACGTTTTCAGGACGCGGCGATCGGCGACGGTCCCATTGCGGCGATGACGCACGCGATCGACCGCATCACCGGTGTGAAGGCGAAGCTTCTCGATTATCAGGTTCATTCGGTGAGCGTCGGGCAGGAAGCGCAGGGCGAGGTCGATGTGAAGGTCGAGATCGACGGCGTGATTATTCACGGGCGCGGCGTTTCGACGGATATTATTGAGGCCTCGGCCAAGGCGTATCTCAACGCGATCTGCCGCGCGGTGACGCGTTCGCAGCCGACGGAAGTGATCGTGCGGCCGGGGCATATCGCGCCGAATCCGAACGAACGTCCGTAAATTATTTTGTTTCTTATCGTTCCGGGAGAATGGCTCGCCGCCGTTCTCCCGGAATTTTTATGTCCCGACATCGGATTGACGCGACAGGCACACTCTATGCAGAACAATTCTCAGGAGCAGCGACGGTATTTTAGTGAAAGGATTCCCATGGCAGACGGCATAATTACGCTTACCGACGAGGAACGCGTTGAACTGATTGGAATACTGGAGCGGGAAGTGGCGGAAGATCACGCGGAATTCCGGCGCAGCGAAGCGCCGGCTTATCGCGATATGATAAAGAAAGAAGAGCAGCTTGTGCGCCGGCTGCTCGAAAAAGTCAGACATTCAGCGCCCGAGACAGTCGTGCCGTAATAGAATGCGGACAGCACGCGACCGGCACTCGCGCGCACACACATTGCGGCTCCGGCAGGATTCCATAGAATGCGGAAATCCAGCGGGAGCGGCAATGGGCGACGTTCTTTCCTGTCCGACGTGCGAAACGGTTGTCGTGCCTGACGACGTAAATGTCGCCAAGGACGTCGCGTATTGTCGGAAATGCAACGCGGCGTTTTCGCTTTCCGATCTGGTTCATGACGAAGATAACGACCGGGCAACCGCGGCGCCGGATCCGGCGGTGGATTTCAATCAGCCTCCCAAAGGCGTGTGGTTTGAGCAGACCTTCGAGGGCTTTGTGATCGGCGCGACGACGCGTTCGGCGCTGGGATGTTTTCTTGTTCCGTTCATGTGCGTGTGGTCGGGCGGGTCGCTGGGCGGAATTTACGGCACGCAGATCATGAACGGGCAGTTCAGTCTCTTTCAGACGCTCTTCGGCATTCCGTTTCTCATCGGCACCGTCATCATTGGCAGTCTGGCGATGATGTGTGTGTTCGGGCGCGTGGTGCTGACGGTGGACCGCGACAGCGGGAGCGTCTTTACGGGCGTAGGCAAGATTGGATTTACCAAACGCTTCGAATGGAAAGATGTCTCGCGCGTGTACGAGGAAGAAAAGCGCGGCAGCAAAGGTTCGGTCACGAAGCAGATTGTGCTCGAAGGCAAAGAGCGCATCACGTTTGGTTCGATGCTGAGCGACAACCGGCGGTATTTCATATTGCAGGTGTTGAAGAAGATGTTGATCAAATAGAAACCAATTGCCTTATTTTAGCGCCACGAGCGCCGAATTCGCCGAGATCGCCAAGATTTTAGAATGCCCTTTCTTGGCGCTCTTGGCGGACTTGGCGTTAAACCTTATTCTCTGTCGTTTGTTACGAAAAGGTGGCGCGAGAATTGCGGAATTTTATAGTCGCGGTATGGTGGTGACGTTTTCAACAAAGGGGAGGGGCGTTGTGAAGAACTTTATCGCGATTCTGGCATTGTGCTTTGGTTTCATTCCGTTGGCCGCGCATTCGGCGGACATCGTTTCCGGTCCGGCAATTCAGTCACTGATGGCTTCGCCGGCCGACAACGCGCGCGGATTTGTGTTCACCGCGGCTGCGGGCGGCTCGGGCTCACTGAGCTATCTGTGGGATTTTGGCGACGGCACGCAGGCCGAAGGTTCGGCGAGCCAGACTCATACCTATGCGGCGGATGGGAATTATGACGCCACGCTGACGGTCTCGGATGGTTCGTCGTCGGAAACGCAGAGCGTTTCGGTGCGCGCGGTTTCGAACCGGACTACATTCCTGCTCAACGATCCGATCATCACGAAGAAAAGGTTTTCGATCACGTTTCTGAAGCCGTCGTCGAACACGATAAATTTTGCGTATCAGCATTCATTCATTACTTTTCCGAGCCTGCTCAGCTTTACGTCCAAGTTCACGAACGCGCTGGTTACCGTCTACATCGGCAACGCGCAGATCGATTCGATCATTCTGACGAAGACCAAGGGCAAGGGTTACGGCAGCGTTTCGTTCAATTACAAAAAAGGCATCGTGGAATACAAGAGCAAGGGACTCTTGAACATGCAGCAACTGATGGAACCGTTCGGCGTGCTCAATACCACCGGGTTCGCGACGCTTGGCATTCCGCTGGAGATCGACATCAACAACGGCGTGGACGTGATCGGGATTTTCACGACGGTGCCGTTCAGCTACACGGCGAAGTTTGATAAAAAAGGGCAGGGGAAGTAAGGGCTTGAAGGCAGAAAGCAGAAAGCGGAAAGCGGAAGGCGGAAAGCGGAAAGCCGTCTTTAATCGCTTGAGCTATCGCCTTTGGCTTTCGTTCCCGCAGCGTTGAAATCGAAGTCGATTTTGCACGGGATTTCGATCGAGAATGAATTCAATTCCAGGCGGACGGGGATGGTGATTGTCGCCGAGCCGTCTCCGCCGGGAAGCGCGCCAAGCGTGTTGAAGGCTAGGCCCAGATCTGCGTTTTTGATCGACACCTGCAGATCGACTTGTCCGTTGGATTGCTTGCGCGTTCCGAACTGAATTTTCCACGTTTGCTTGGGCGCGTCTTTTACCGTGGCGCGAAGCTTGCGGTCGAGCGTGGCTGCGAAGCGTTTGCCGGCGATTTCCAGCGCCACAGCCGAATTGGCCGCCAGCTTCCCGTCGCCGATGTTCATTCGGGCTGAGAGCGTCAGCGAATCCTTGGCGGTTTTGGTCCGGTCGAAAGACGTCTTAAAATCGATGAACGCGTTGAAAATGCCGAGCTGGTCCGCGGGCAGAATTTCGATCTGGCGCTGGGTGCTGGTTTGAATTCCTTCGGCGTCTCGAATTGTCAGCGTGACCGTGTACGTGTTCGCGGCGCCGTACGCGCGGCTGATGGCCTGCCCGGTGCCCAGTGGCGAGCCATCGCCAAAATCCCAACTGAAGCTCGCGATCGCGTTCTGCGGATCGGTGCTGTAAAAGGCATCGAAGCCCAGCGGCTGGCCGACGAAACCGACGACGTCCGACGTGGTGAAGCGGGCGACCGGGATTCGCGCCGCGTCCGTGGTGACTTCGATCGAGATGCTTTTGGATACCGTGTCGATGCCGTCGCTGGCCGACGCTGTCAGCGTGTAGATGCCTGCCGCGGCGTAAACGTGCGATGCGGCCGAGCCTGTTGAACCGTCGCCGTAGTCGTAGCTCAGCGTCACCGCGCTTCCATCGGGATCGCTTGCCGTTGGAAAAATGGCAATGGATTCTCCAAGCACCAATTTTGTGGGAGAGGCGTCGATGGATAGCGTGGGCGGCGAATTGACAACGTTGATGGCCAGTGTCCGGCGCGTGCCGATTTCCGCGCCTGACGATCCATCGCCGTTCCGCGCATAAAACGCAAGGGTGAGCGAATCCGCGCCGAGCGTTCCGGAGGGCGTGTAACTGACGCTGAAGTGGCCCTCGGGGCGACCCAATTGTGCGGTGCCCAAAGTTGGCGGCGTTACGATCTCAACGTTGGCTTCCGTAACGGTCGCGGTGACGGTGGCACCAATGTTGTTGACATTGTAGAAAAAGTGACCTGAGAATTCGAGAAAATTGAAGGCCGTTTCGGTCGCGTTGCCCCGTACGTACGGCACAGCTCCAGCGTTCACATCTGCGGCGCTATTGGTGAACTCGAGAGAGATTTGCGTGGACGCACCGCTCGCGACAGTTGCGCTTTGTTCCGCAGCCGCGAGCGCAGTCATTGCACTACAAAGGAGAAGCGCGACGAATTTCATGGCGTAGATCTCCGAAAAGCAGCTTGCTTGCTTCAACGGGATTGTACCTTGTCATTGGGTGCTTTGCCTTAAAAACTTCAAGCGGTCCCTGCGAATGTTGTGAATTAGTTTTAGGGAATATTGTTGCAACGGCTGAGCTCGTATGATAGGGTTATGGTTGGTGTGTATGTTCGGGCTCGGCTGATACCATATCTTCCGGTCTGCGGCGCTTATGCTGCGCGGGGGAAACCAGACGAGTTCCGGGCTGCTTAGATAACTCTTACAATTGGTTTTGGTGCGGCGGGTGAGTGCTCATCCTGGGCTGCTTTTTCGTGTCGCGGCAATTTTGGAATTTTGGGCGCGGGTGGGCGTGGCTGGGTCGGGCTTTCAGCCCTCTGCCCGCTGTGGCGTCTCGACCCAGGGCTACGCAATTTTCGCTCTGCGAGCGAAAACCGCTGCGCCTTGGGCTGGGATGACGGCGGGCCGTTGGCCCTGAGCGCGATTCGAATGCGGGTCGCACGCTGGACGGGTGTGGCCTGTTCGAGTGCGCTGGGGCGGTGCACGGGCAACGAACGCAAACGGCCGCGTTCGCTGCCCGCGGCACATTGACGCGTGTCGCATGCGAGCAGGTCATAGAGACTGTTAAACAATTGACCGTTGATCGTTATCCGTTGATCGTTATCCGTTGATCGTTTTTTTTCGGTTAACGGCAAACGATCTGCGGTCAACGGTTAATGGTCAGTGGTTTAACAAATGGCAACTGAAGCCTGGCCTACTTTAGGTGTGTTTCACGGACGTAGGCGAGTGCGGCGGCTTTGTCGGTCAGGGTGCCTTCGAGTTGGCGGTCCTCGATGTCGGTGAGGATGGCTTTGAAGCCGGGGCCGGGTTTGAGGCCGAGGGCGATCAGGTCGGCTCCGGTGACCAGCGGTTCGGGCGTGAGTTTTTCGGGCGGCTGCTTGGCGAGCTGTTCGGTGCAGAAGGCGTGGGCGCTCAGGTCCTGATGAGAGGACATGCAGTCGAGCTTGTGCAGCGCGAGGTGTTCGTCGAAGTGCGGCTGGCGCAGGAAGCGTTTCAGTTTCGCCGGGCGCATTTTGTCGGTGTCTTTGAAAACCATGTGCTGGCGGACGAGGCTGACGACGCGCTCGATCTCTTCGTTGCTGTACTTGAGCCGCTGCATGATTTTTTCGGTCATGTCGGCGCCGACGCGTTCGTGTTCGTTGAAGCGGATGCGGTCGCTGACCTGGAACGTGGGCGGCTTGCCGACGTCGTGAAAAAGCGCGCCGAGCGCGAGCGTGAGCGGGGCATTCTCGAGCTGGCCGAGCAGCATGAGCGTGTGGGTCCAGACGTCGCCTTCGGGATGGAACTGCGGCGGCTGCTGCACGCCTTCCATGATGTCGATCTCGGGCAGGATGTGCTTGAGCAGGCGAGAGGATTTCAACATCTCGAATGCGCGGCGCGGATTTGGGCCGGAGAGCATCTGGTTGAGTTCGTCACGGATGCGCTCGAAGCTGATTGAGAGGATTTTTTCAGCGTTGTCCTTGATCGCGCCGAACGTGGCGCCATCGAGCTCGAAGTTCAGGCGCGTGGCGAAGCGGACGGCGCGGAGCATGCGCAGGTGGTCTTCCTGGAAACGGCGCTTGGGATCGCCAATCGCGCGGACGAGTTTGCGTTCGAGATCGCGGCGGCCGTCGACGTAATCGAGGACCTCGTTTTTGAGCGGGTCGAAGAGGAGGCCGTTGATGGTGAAGTCGCGGCGCTTCACGTCCTCGACTTCGTCGGTGAACGTGACGGTGTCGGGGTGGCGCCCGTCGGAGTACGTGGTTTCGCCGCGGAAGGTCGCGACTTCGATCTGCATCGGGTCTTCGCCCGGACCCATGACGCGGACGACTCCGAAGGCTACGCCGACGGGCACGTTTCGCGGAAACAGATCCATGACGGCCTGGGGCGTGGCGGACGTCGCGACGTCGAAATCCTTGGGCGGAGTGCCGAGCAGCATGTCGCGCACGCAGCCGCCGGCGAAGACGGCGCGGTGTCCGGCGGCAGTAAGCGTTTTTGCAACAGTGACCGCGAACTGGCGGAGCGGTTCGGTATCGTTACGGAGGTGTGACACGGACGGGACCTCTTTTTGACGGACGATTGTCTCACCCTGCACGGGCAGCCAACGGCAGGCTGCCCGTGGCACACAGTACTCGATGTCCAAACTGCCCTAAAAAGGGGCAGGAACGACATGATACCATCTGTGCAGTACGGGTGTCCAATTTTGAGCGAAAAAGGTACTTTTTGGATACTGTTCACATGTGCAGCGATTAAGATGAGGAATCGGTTAATTCGGCCACTTTTTTCGAGATGCTTGTGAACCCAAACGACGCTTCGCACGTAAAAGAAGATAGGAACAGGAGGGGACCTGTGGCAGCCGCTACAGCAACGATGCCTGCGTCAGGATTGGTCTCGGCATTCTCGCAGAGTGCTCCGGCCAAGGCTGTCCGTGCCGCTGCTGAACCGCGGGCTGAGCCTGCCGACGAAACGCTGTTCGACCAGGCGCTGCAGGGTGATCGCGAGGCGCTGGGGCAGTTGATCACGCGCTACGAGAAGACGCTGTTCGGGCTTCTGGTGCGCATGACGGGCGGCGACCGGCACCGGGCTGACGATCTGTTCCAGGAGACTTTTCTGCACGCGATGCGCGCGGCAGCGACGTTCAACCGCAAGATGCAGTTCAAGCCGTGGATCACGGCGATCGCGGTGAATCTGATTCGCGACGAGGCGCGCAAGCGGAAGGTTCGCGGCGAAGTGACGCTGGATGGTTCCAGCCGCGGCGATGAAGACCAGATGCGCGTGGCCGAGCCGGTTTCGGACGGCGAAACACCCGGCGAGCACGCGGAGCGCAAGGACGAAGAGAATTACCTGCGGAGAGCTCTACAGAAGCTGACGGACTTGGAACGCGAAGTGGTGCTGCTGCATTTCTACAACAGCATGACGCTGGCGGATACGGCGGCGGTGCTGGGCGTGCCGCTGGGGACGGTGAAGAGCCGGTTGCATGCGGCGCTGACGCGGTTGAACGGGATGCTGGAGCGGCCGGGTTCGTAGGAAAGAGTTTCTAAGTTCAGGCGAGTGAATACGTCGTACTTGGAAGAGAGGTGGCATATGGGTGATCATGAAAACGACGATCTGAGCCCCGAACTGGCCCGCTTGGGCGAGCAGGTGGCGAATCTACCCGGTGTAACGCCGCCGGCGGACCTTGTGGCGCGCACGCTCTCGCGAATTTCCTCGAGCTATAAGCCGGTGAAGCGCGTCTTCTGGATGCTGCGCCCGATTACGAATCCGCTGGCCCGCGTTGCAGCTGCGGCGATGATCATTGCAGGGCTGGCCCCGATGATGGACATGAACGTGGCCGAACCGCTGGGCGCGAAGATCGAAGCCTCGATCATTGGACGCGAAGCGGCCGACCATGTCGAAGATTTCATCGACGGCATGTTGCGGCCGGGAAAGACGTACTCGCAGGACGAACTGGACGCGACGATTGGCATTCGCCGCCCGGATTTCAAGCCCGTGCGCCGGGTTTCGTTGAATAACACGAAGACCAAGCGCGCGTAAAGAATTCGGGCCGGCTGAGATGAAACGAGGCGCGTCGATTGACGCGCCTCGTGTATTTTTGCAGGACTTTTTGGTTATCGCATCAGGCGTGGATCAGGAGCGGAATGCTCTCGGGCAGGTAATTGATCACTTCCTGCAGCACGTCGCCACGCAGAGTTTTCCACAGCGCGCCGCGCTGCGAGACGCCCATCAGCACCGCATCGGCACCAAGAGTTGCGGCGTGGTCGAGGATCAGTTCGGCCGGAGAATCGTGTACGGCGTACAGAGGAACCATCGGAACGCCGGCGGCGTCGCACAGCTTGCGGGCGTCCTCGAAGATTTTTTTGGCCTCTTTGTCGTTTGAGAGTGTCATCGTGTCGGTCGCGACGGTGCCGCCGCGTTCGCGGAAGGCCAGCGCGATTTCGCGGACGAAGAGCATGAAGACGGCGGCCTTCTTGTCCTTGGCGTAGTTGACGGCGAACTTGAGCAGCTTCGGATGTCCGCGCGTGGGGACCAGAATGCGCGGCATGTTGAGTGGAATCGTCGCGCGGAGCAGCTGGCTTTCGGAGACTTTCTTCGCGCCGGGTTCGGCGGCGGTGGGTTCGACAATTTCGATTTTCTTAGGCTGCGCTGCGCGGCGGGCGACCAGGCCGGCGCCGAGGATCAGTCCGGCGAAGAGCAGGGCGGAGGGCTTTTCAAACGCGATGGTGGCTTCGATGGCGAGAATGAGGGCGCCAACCGCGAGCAACACCGTGCGCTCCCATTTCTTGAGCTCAAGCTGGAAGTTCGAGCCGCAGACGAGCAGGTTAATCGTGATCGCGCCGACGACGCCGATGGCGTAAAGGCCGGCGAGCATTTCAGTGTCCGCGCCGACGATGAGCAGCACCACGGCGGGAATCGCAGTTGCCGTGACGAGACCCACCCAGGGCACGCCGAATCGATTGAGTTGCGTGAAGTGGCTGGGTAATTCCTTGTCGCGGGAAAGGAGGTACTGGACGCTGACCATGCCTCCGATTGCGGTGTTCGACGCGGAGAGCAACAGCAATCCGAAGAAGAACGACGAGATCGTGGCGAACCACGAGCCCACGTAGTGTTCGGAGATGATTTTGACGGCGTGGTCTCGGATGTCGTCGCGCTCGTCGGCGCTGATCTCTTTTCCTTCGCGGATCAGTGTGCCCGCCGGCAGCGGCTTGCCGTCCTCGGCCATGACGACCTGGCCTTTCTGCACGACTTCCGTATTCGTGAGGCTGGGCAGGGCGTTCATGGAATAGGCCATGACGAGATTGAGCACCACAACTTCGAGCAGCACGACGAAAATCGCGCGGCGGGCGTTCTTGGCGACTGGTTCGGCCATCACGCCGGTCATGTTGGCGATGGCTTCGACGCCACTGAGCGCCAGGATCACGTTGACGAAGTGGCTCCATTGCGTGCCGGCGCTTTCCTGCGGCGCCTGGATCATCGAATGCCCGGACTTCGCGACACAGAACACGCCGATGATCAGGTAGAACAGTCCGGAGGCGATGGCGACGATCAGCGCTAGGACTCCAACGCGCCTCGGGCCCACGATATTGATAAGGCCGAGCACAACAATGGCGATGACGGCCGCGACAAAGGCCACTTTCTTGTCGGCGCCGGGAAACATGTAGCGGAAGCCTTCGTAACTACTGAGCGCGGCCGTGACGACGTAGTCGGCGATTAGCAGAAGTGCGCCGATCACCGCGAGGGTTTTGGAGCGCTGCTTGGCGGCCGAATAGACGCCGCCGCCGTCGGGGAAATGGGCGCAGATGATGGTGTACGAGAAGCCTACCAGCGTGACGAGGGCGCACATGGCCGCCACGTACCAGAAGGAGGCATGCGCGGACATGACGAACGCCAGACCCAGAACATAAAGCCGGGACGTGCCCCAGTCGCCAAACAACATTCCGGCTGCGTGATACCAGCGCAACTCGCGAGGCCGTTCATTGATGGAATGCATTTAAGAAGAAAAAACTCCCACGGCGCAATGATTCACGAATGCCTCGCGGCGACGGCCGATGGATCGGCTCATGTCGGCGCTGCGACACACGGAGCACTGCACAAACTGTGGGCGAGAACGATTGTTGCGCGCCCTGAACTACCTACGAGGTTAGCTGACGGGTTCGGGACTTCAGGTTCCCTACCTGCAAACGGCCAGGATGCACCCCAACAGAATGGTTCCCCCGTTCCTCCCGCGACACGGGCTGGACTCGGCTTCACATCAGGAGGTAAAGATAGCGTAAAAATTGACGAAGTCAAATTCCTCACGTTCTTGCGATGATTTTATAATATGGAAATATTTTCATTACGGTTATTCCCATCTTGACTTTAGAAAAACGAGCGACTAGCTTCCGATTCTTCAATTTTTTGGAACTGCGATGGAACTGAAAGCGTACGCAAAGATCAACTGGGACCTCCATATCCTTGGGAAACGCGCCGATGGTTTCCATGAGCTGGATATGGTGATGGTCAATGTAAGTCTGTATGACACATTAAGTTTCGAGGCACATTCCAGCATTGTATTCACTTGCAGCGACGCATCATTGCCCACGGACGAACGCAATCTTGTCGTCAAGGCGGCGCATCTTCTCGCGCAGGCCAGCAACACGCGATTGGGCGCTCGGATTCATTTGCAGAAAAACGTTCCCGCAGGCGGCGGCATGGGGGGCGGATCCAGCGACGGCGCTTGCGCATTGCTAGGACTGAGCAGACTTTGGAATCTCAACTGGCCGGTCGAAAAGTTGCATCCGCTTGCGGCGCAGCTTGGAAGTGATGTCGCGTTCTTCTTGTACGGCGGCTGGCGGCGTTGCCTGGGGCGAGGCGAAGTTGTTGAAGCGATTCCGGGCTCGGAGTGCTGGCCTAAAGTCTCGTTGCTGTTGATTTTGCCGCCGTTACAGGTGTCGACCCCGGCAGCCTACAAGATGTTGAGATGTTCGCCGTGGGATGGAAAAAGTGGTGTGCGAAGCTTGACATCAGTTGCCAGAGAACTTAGTCTTATGGTTCAGCAATTGCGGGAAAATGATCAGCCCGATTTGGGATTAAGGAACGGTTTAACGCAAGCTGCGCAAAGCGTTGAGCCCCGTTTGTTGCCTCTACAAGGAGTGCTGCAGCGGCTCTATCCCAATCGCTGGTTGATGTCCGGCAGCGGAGCAGTTCACTTCGTTGTGTCACACAGTGGAGATGATGGCTCGGGTCTTCGGCAGGAACTGGAGAAGGAAGCAGGTCCGGGAATACGAGTGATCACCGCGACGACCGTCACACCTTGATATTTTGCCGCTCGAAAAAGTTACATCGAGCACCTCGCATTTCTTGACGCTGTTGTTTGTGCCCTTGGCGGACCGGTCCGTCAGGCGGCGATTTTATTAGATGTAAAGCTCGAAAATAGGACGGCAGACCAGCTATGGTCGTCACGGAAGTCAAGATTAAACTCGTTCCACGCTCCGACAGCAAACTGCTCGCTTTCGCCAGTATAACTTTTGACCGTTGCTTTGTTGTACGGGATATAAAAGTTATCCAGGGTACGAAAACGCTTTTTGTTGCGATGCCCAGCCGCAAGATCACGGATCATTGCAAAAAGTGCGGCGCCAAGAATCATTTGCAGGCCGGCTTCTGCAATCAATGCGGCACGAAGTTGCCGGAAAAGCGCACGCGTCCCGACGGCCGCGGCCGGGCGAAACTTCACGCCGACATCGCGCATCCGATCAATGTCCAGTGCCGGCAGGATATTCAGGAAGCGATTTTAAAAGGCTACGCCGAAGAGTTCGAGCGCTCGCGCCAGCCCGGCTACGTGCCCGCGCCGTTCGACGAATTCGATGCGGGCCCGGATGTCGATGCCGAAGCGCTGCTCGCCGAGCGCCCGTCCAATGCGGGTCTCGATGCCGTGAGTTCGTCCGATCAACTGCCGCCTGCCGCCCGCAATAACGAAGTGAAAAAGAATCCCGGCGAATCAGACGGCAAGGGCTTCGGCATCTTAAGCTGAGTGCGCCGGACTCAATGCCGCCAGATGGCGAGCACCAGCTCCATGACGATCAGCAGAACCACAGCGATTTCCAGGACCAGCGCCTGGCGGTGGTTGTTTTCTGCGAGCACACTTTGATAGAGATCGTTCAGCGTGGCGAGCTTCTCTTCGACGGTCTTGTGATAATCCTTGATGTGCAGCTTCGACGCGAGACCCATGTAAACGCGCGCGATGTACCAGTCTCCGAAGAACTTCGCCGTGTTGGCGAGCTCGTCCGTCACCTTCGCCAGATCCATGCGCACCTCGCCCAACTCGCGGACCATCTCCCGTGCGCGACCGGCTGAAAGCGCCGGACCTTTGGTCAACTGTTCGTACTCTTCGTAGCCGCGGTCGAGCGTCGCATCGAGATACAGGTCGTACTTGCGCAGTTCGAGCAGTTCCAGGTTCGCGACTTCGAAGATGTACAGAATGTCCTCGTATTGCCCGCTGGGCTCAACGACCAGGCCGGCGTCCCAGTCGGCGACGACCAGGTCGTCGCGGAAATAGTTCGACCAGTTATTAAGCGTGTCGTCGACCTCCATGTCCGACAGGCGCTCGAAGCTGGGCTCACTGGTCAGCAATCCCGCGATCTGCGCGCGTTCATTTTTCAGAAGGCTCGCGGCGTCGCCTTCGATTCCGGTCAGGCAGAAGGCGGTGTAGTTCTCGGATTCGACCGGCACATCGAACATCTCGTCGAAGGCCGGCTTTAATTTCGCTTTGAGTTCATCAACGATTGCGGCGAGAGCCTGCTGTTTCTTCAGCAACTGGCCTCTCATGAAAACCCCGGTGTGCTGGTGGCGGCCGAGCTCGCTCAGTTTTTCGTCGCGGAAGGGAAGGCGAAGCATCAACGCCAGCGCGCCGACTTCGTACAGCCGCGCCGAAACCGTCAGCGGGGAATTGTCTTCCATGCGCAAATCGAGATTCAGGCTGGCGAGATTCACCAGAACCGGAGCAGCGAAACTGACGTACTCGGGCGCAAGGCGCTTGGGCTGAACGGAGCCAGCTTCGGCCATCGTGCCCAGCAGCGCGCGCGCCTTGGGCAGATTCAGCGTTCCGCCCAGGTCGAAAATGCGTTGAAAAACCACTTCGCCCGAAACAGCCATTCCGCGATATTCCCGCTTTTTGGATTTGCGTTCCTGCTCCGCTTGGTAGTTTAACTCCATTCCATTTCCAGCACGTGAAAATTCCGGCGCGTATCGTTCCGCGCCCTCTGAGGAACGCGCATGAAAAAAGGTCTCAGCTACTGGTGTGTTGAAGGCGGGCTGGAAGGCAAGGCCAACGTCGAGGCCGCGATGAAGACCGCCAAAGCCGCGGGCTTCGACAGCATCGAACTGGCTATCCCCGGCGGGGAGCTCACCTTCGAGAGCACCGAAGCGCAGTGCCGCGACATCGCGAAGCTGGCGAAATCGATCGGCATCGAAATCAGCTCGCTGGCCTCCGGCGTTTACTGGGGCACGCCGCTGACATCTGGAAAAGCAGAGGTCCGCAAGCAGGCCATCGAGAACACCAGGAAACTGCTGCAGATCGCGCGCTGGCTGGGAACTGACGCGATTCTCGTGGTGCCCGGCGCAGTCGACGTTTTCTTCGATCCCAATTTCGAGCGCGTTCCGTATGCCGAGTGTTACAAGCGCTCGCAGCAGGCTCTGCGAGCGTGCGTGAAGACGGCTGAGAAGCTCAAAGTTTCGATCTGCCTGGAAAACGTCTGGAACAAATTTCTGCTCTCGCCGATTGAATATCGCGATTTCATCGACAGCTTCGGTTCGCGCTACGTGAAAAGTTACTTCGACTGCGGCAATGTGCGGCTGACGGGATTCCCCGAACACTGGATCGAAATCCTTGGCAAGCGCATCGGGCGCGTGCATTGGAAGGATTTCAAATTCGTCTTCTACGGCGGCGGCGAACAGGGCGAAGCCGGCGAGATCTCAACGCAGTGCCGACGCATCGCCGCCGGCAGCGCGTGGGCGGGCGCGTACAGCTTCTGCGACCTAGGAGCGGGCGATGTGAACTGGAAAGCCGTCATGGCCGCGCTTAGAAAAACCGGCTACAAGGGATACATCACCGCGGAAATGCTGCCCTGGCGCCCGGGCCTGCCGGAGCAGGTCAGCGCCGACATGGGACGGTTGATGAAGCTGTAATTGTACGGTGGGCTCCGCCCACCATTTTTTAACTCACGAATGCGAATAGCTGGTGGGCAGAGCCCACCGTACGAGGAGTCGAGCAATGGCCATCAGAGTCGGCGTCGTCGGCATCGGTTTCATGGGCAAGACGCACATCGGAATTTACCTGAAGAATAAGCGCGCGCAGCTGGTGGCGTACTGCGATTTCGATCCGCGCCGTGCGAAAGGTGATTGGAATGAGAAGGCCGGCAATCTCGGCAGCGGCGGAGATCTCGGCGTCGATCCGGCGACGTTGAAATCGTTCGCGACGCCTGAAGAGATGTTTGCTGATCCGGACATCGATGTCATCGATCTGTGCATCCCGACGTACGTTCACGCCGAATACGTCATCAAGGCGCTGAAGGCCGGCAAGCACGTGCTCTGCGAAAAACCGCTGACTATCCATTTGAAGGAAGCTGAAGCGGTCGCGAAGGCCGCAAAGAATGCCAAGGGCATAATGATGCCCGCGCACTGTATGCGCTTCTGGCCGGAATGGGTTTGGCTGAAGGAAGCCGTTCAGTCGCGCCGCTACGGCAAGGTGCACAGCGCAGTCTTCCGTCGCTACGCGTCGACGCCGAAATGGACCGCGAAGAACTGGATTCTTAACGCGAAGCTTTCGGGCTCGGCGCTGTTCGACCTGCACATCCACGACACCGATTACATCCGTTATCTCTTCGGCGATCCAAAGGCGGTGTTCTCAGTCGGCAATGGCGGCAAGGCGACGAAAGATGGCATCGACCACGTCGTCACCAACTACATTTACAAAGACAAACGCCTGCTGGTCTCGGCTGAGGGCGGATGGAACGCCGATCCGACGTACGGATTCACCATGCGCTACACCGTCGTCTTCGACAAGGCGACCGTCGATTTCGACATAGGCCGCGAAGGCAAGATCCTGATGCTGCACCCGGCCGGCGCGAAAGAGGCCGAAGTCGTCAAGACGTCCACGGCCAATGGCTGGCAGGAAGAGATCGAATATTTCCTCGCCTGCGTGCAGAACGGCAAACGGCCGACGATCACCACGGCGGCCGACGCCGTGAAGTCCGTGGCGCTGGTGATCGCCGAAGAAAAGAGCGCGCGTAGCGGCAAGATCGTGAAGGTCTGATTTCAGACAGACACAAAAAACGCGCGGACGTTCCGCGCGTTTTTATTTCGAAGGTCCTAATCTTAATCGGCGAACTTCACGAACGTCACTTTCAGATCCGCTGAACCCTTGGCGTGGCCGGCGGGGCAAGGGATGTCGACTTTCTGCAGCAGCGCTTCCGGTTCTTTTCCGGGCGGAGCGGGCTGCGGCGGCGAGTTTGTCGCGCCGGGCTTGTCGACGAACAGGAAGCGGTGTTCTTCGGGCTTATCGCGGCCGACGACCGGAACCAGCATCGTCAGTTCCAGCATCTTCAGTTTCTTGTCGCCCTTATTCTTGATCAGGAACATGCCGGCGATGCGGTCGCCGATCTGAACTGCGTTGCACACGGACAGGTTGCGTTCGTAAGAGGAGATTGCGCTGAGTGATGCGCGGCGGTCGTAGTCAGTGACCAGTTCGGCGATGTTCTGGCCCAGTTCATCTTCAATACCTGGAGCTGCCAGTTTTCTCTTGGGTTCTTCCTGGCGTAACTGAGCAGTTTCCTCAGGTGCGATCGTCGGAGCTGGCTTGGGTTCTTTGGGCTTTGTCGCTACCGCGTTCCCTTTGCGAACGGGAATGGCGACCCACGAAATCGTGCCGTCGTCGTTCTTTTCCATGCGGCACATTTCGCCGGTCTTCTTATCGAAGCGCAGCAGCTCTTTGCCGTTCTTGACCAGTTCGTAGCGGACGTCGTCGAGGTTCTCGCCTTCTTCGGCGCTCCAGGACGGAATCGCAACGAAGAGCAATGCAACTACTGCCAGCCAGGCCAGTTTGCTGTGAATCCAATAGCCGTTCAGGTGCATCCAGTTCACCTCCGCAAGCTCAAACGACAAAAAGCTGGGATCTCACCAGCTTACTGACTGCTAACCGAGCGAGCAATAGCGAATTTATTATCGGACGTGGCTATGTTCTCCTTAAGTCTTTTTTCTTAGTGGCCTAACCTTACCCTCTTTTTTTCAAAAGCACAATGTTCTAGTCGCATTTTTCGACAATCGGTCAAAAATAACACCGTGGTCGGAATTCCTTGCCGGATTACGCAAAGACCAGCCATTGAAGACGTTATGTTCAGTCGATTACTGCGGCATCGACGCCAAAATTCGAGCGCACAATTTCTGCTTCGAGCACGTTGGAAACCAGCGCCAGCATGGATTCTTGCGGGATCTCAGCGAAAACCAGATCGCCCGCGATGCGCCACTCCTCTTCTGTAGACCAATCGTGTTGTCCGGAGCTTTTCACTTGCATGAAACATTGTTCGGAAGAGGGCGACGATTCGATTGCCTTTCGATCGCTGTAAACCACCGCGCGGGCCGCGTGTTGAAGCAGCACCTCTTTGCGCAGCGCCAAACCGTATTGAGTGAACGACCAGCGCAGAAGTCCACTGCGCCAGCGTCGCAACGGAACGGTTTGTCGCGGATGCAACTGCGTGAAACAGACCATCGGCGCGCCGCCCGGCATCAATCGGCCGCAGGCGCGAATGCGTTTCTCTTTCAGAATGCGGCACAGCGAAGCAAACGCATCGCGCGGAGCGAACGGCGATCCCGAGCACAACCAGCGCAGATAGTCGCCATGCGTTTCGCCGGGCCACGCGCCGGCGGGTTCGCGCGTGTAATGCGTAAGAAATTTCCAATCTGCCTCATCAGGTACAGCAAATCGTGTGGAGGTTGGTGGCGGTTGTTTTGAATTCGATTCAGCCGGGGCGGGGGAGGCCTTGGCCGTGAACGGCTCGATTGGCGCTCCGCGTTGTGTCATCCGTTCGGCGAGCGTCGCCATGTTTCCCGTCTTGCGCACATGAATCGCAAAGGCCCGGTCGGACAATTCGCTCATGAGTCGGTCGCGCAGGATCTGCGCGGCTGAGGAATCTTTCGGTGTTTCGCGCGGCCAGACGAATAGCGTTTTTGCCGGAGCGATGTCTGGCAACGTTTCCGGAGCGCGCTCCAATGCCACGACCGCGCTGCCGCCGCGTTCCGCGCAGGACCACAGCGCTGCATCATAAGCGGTGCGTTCTGTGCCAGTGACGAGGATCTCGTTTCGAAGGAGCAACTCGTGAACGGCCTCAACTGTCGCGCGAACCCAGGGCGTGTCTGGCTGCGGCGATTTCTCGGCGCGCGAGATCAGCAGACAACGCCGCGGACGATCGAGCAGCGACAGATCGCCGCGCGTTTCGAGCGCCACGTCGAGCGCGGTCGAGGCCGAGTCCAATACCGGATGAGACATGGACGAAAGTGTAGCGCGTTTCTGCGTCTATGTCAGCTTGCCGTGATCGCGATCTTGCCCTAATCTCTGGCGCTGAATTGTTCGTTGTCAGTGGTCCGTTGTCAGTTGCAACGGATCTTTTACAACGAACAGCTGACCACGGACCACGAACCACGAACCACTGACAGGAGTTCCAATGCGTTTTTCCGACCGTCTCGACACTGCCATCAAAGAACGCGGCAATCCCATCTGCGTGGGGCTCGATCCGCGCTTTGACCAACTGCCCAAATTCATCCGCGAAGAGATGACGAAAGCGCACGGCCGCACGCCCAAGGCCGTCGCTGAATCGTTCATCGCGTTCAACAAAGGTATCGTCGACGCCGTCGCGGACATCGTGCCAGTGTGCAAACCGCAGATCGCGTTTTACGAAGAGTACGGCTGGGAAGGCATTCGCGCGTACGAAGAGACGGTTCGCTACGCCAAGAGCAAAGGACTGCTGGTGATCTCCGACGCGAAGCGCGGCGACATTGGCGCGACGGCCGTCGCTTACGCTAAGGCGCATTTGGGCGATCGCGTTGATGGGAAGGATGCCGGTTTCGAAGCGGACGCACTGACGGTCAATCCGTACATGGGCCGCGACACGATGGAGCCGTATTTGGAAGTCGGAGCGTCTTCCGGCCGCGGAATTTTTGTGCTGGTGAAGACGTCGAATTCCGGCTCGGGAGATCTGCAGGATCTTGTGCTCGTCGCGATCAAGAGTGTCGCCGAGCAAGTCGCTGAGATCGTTCATTCGATGGGCGAAAAACACCGCGGCCAGTGCGGCCTGACGGATGTTGGCGCCGTCGTTGGAGCCACCTATCCCGAGCAGGCCGAACACCTGCGCTTGCTGATGCCCGACACGTTCTTCCTGATTCCCGGCTACGGCGCGCAGGGCGCGACGGCGAAAGACGCGGTCGCGGGATTCCGCAAAGACGGGCGGGGGGCCATCGTCAACAATTCGCGCCTGATCATTTTTGCTTATCAGCAGAAGGGCTTCGAGAAATTCGGCGAGAAGGAGTACGGCGCCGCCGCGCGCGAAGCCACGGTGAAGATGGCCGCGGACCTGAAAGTCGCACTTTCCGCGCGATGAATTCGCTTCCCACGCTCTGCCCGCCGCCGCCTGCGGATTTTCCGCAGGTACGTATCAAGGCTGAAGCTGAAGATTTTGTGGTCGAGGAACTGCCGCAGTACGAACCGTGTGGCAGCGGCACGCACACGTATTTCTGGATCGAAAAGCGCGGCCTGAATACGCACGACGCCGCGCGCAAGCTCGCTCAAGTACTCGGAAAGCGCGCTCCAGACGCCGGAATCGCGGGGTTGAAAGACGCGCGCGCGATTTCGCGGCAATGGATCAGCTTCGAACACGTCAAAGAAAACCTCGACAAGGCCGCCGCGTACCAGGACGACAAACTGCGCGTGCTCAAGGTCTCCAGCCACGGCAATAAATTGAAGATGGGACATCTGCGCGGCAACCGCTTTGTAATCACGGTGCGGCCGATTGCGGATAGCGGATTGCCAATTGCGGATTGGCAGCAGCGTGTTTTGCACCGAGCGCAGGAAGCTCTCGGAATCCTAAGCCGCAAAGGTATCCCCAATTATTTTGGCGAGCAGCGCTTCGGACGCAGCGGCGATAATGCTGCGCTTGGGAAAATGCTGGTGCAAGGCGATGTGGCCGGGTTCGAGGCCGCTGCGAAAATCGCCGGCGTGCGCCATGGCGATCGCAAACTGCGCAATCTGCTCGTGAATGCGTTTCAGTCCGAGCTCTTCAATCAGATCCTGGCGCGGCGCATGCCGGAGATTGGGAAACTCGAATCGGGCGATCTGGCCTGCCTGCATCGCAATGGCGCGGTCTTTTCGGTGGCGAGCGCCGAGGAAGCTCGGCGTGAGCAGCCGCGCGCGGACGCGTTCGAGATCAGCCCGTCGGGGCCGCTCTTCGGCGAAAAGACAAAACTGGCCGACGGTCGTCCGGGCGAAATCGAGCGCGCGGTTCTCGCCGAATCCGGCGTGAAACTCGACGATTTCGGCCGCCGCGAAGCCGAACGTCAGCCTGGCGCGCGGCGGGCGTTGCGCATGTTGTTTCTTGAAACGCCTGAGGCTGCTTGCGACGATGTCGGCGTCGTGCTTCGTTGCGCATTGCCGCCGGGCGGCTACGCAACGGTCGTATTGAGAGAAATTTTCTGCATAACTTCAGACGTTTAAACAAATCCCGTCCGGCAGGCTCAGACCTCGGGCTCGATTTTTCGCAGCGGGATCTCGATCTTGAAGGTCGTGCCCTTGGCCGGCGTGCTTTCGACGTGAACCGTTCCCTTGTGCGCGTCGACGACGCCTTTGACCAGAGTCAATCCCAGCCCCCAGCCAGGCTTGGAGCCCGCAGTTTTGGAACGTTGGTATTGCTGGAATATCATCGGGATCTCGCTCTCGGGAATAGCGGGTCCCACGTTATGCACGCTCAGTTCCGCAACGGACGAGTTGTGGCGCAGTGAAATGGTTATGGGCGTGTTCGGAGTGGAGAATTTGACGGCGTTGCCGACCAGATTTTCGATAGCTCGTTTCAGGCCATCAGCGCCCCAGGAACCTACGACAGGCCCCGTTGAGTCCACGACGAAGCGATCGCCATGCATGTCTGCCATTTCTTCAACGACGTCACTTAGAATCGTGTTGAGATCGCATTGCTCATATTGCAGTTCAAGCTGCTCGCCGGCGCGAACACGGCTGGCGTCGAGCAGATCGTGAATCATTGAATTCAAACGGTTGAGATTTCGAGTGATTTTTCTGGCATAGCCGACGCAATCGGCCGGCATTCGAGCGTCCTTTGTAAGGATTTCTGCACTCATCCCCGCAGCCATGAGGGGGGTTCTCAAATCGTGCGTCAATGTGTTAATGAAGCGCTGCTGGATGTCTGAGTGAATTTCCGAGAACTTTACCGCGGCATCATTTACGGCCTGCTCGATTGAATCCAGAATAATATCCCGTTCCACTCCCATCAGAGGGCTATGAGTTTCAAGCGTCTCAAAAATGACCTCCCGTAAAATGTGGTACTCAAATATGACTTCAGTCAGAGTATAGCTTCGGTTACTGGCCCGGTCGGACCCATGCATCCGACCGATACGCGAGGCTTCTTCCTCGTGCAATAAGACCGATTTGAAATCCATCTTGCGGTTGGTCTCGAGCGCCTCGCATAGAGAATCCAAATAAAGTGGAATCGAATCGCGAAGTGCCAGAATTGCAGCCGTACCAGCAGAAGACACCTCGTTGAGAGAACGCTGCTCCCATAGCGAAAGTATCTTTTCCTTGCTGTCATGCAGGAGTGACGATGTGAGCCCGATCATGGGGCACCTAAACGCAATTTCCATGCTTGCTGCGCACTGATTGAGGATTCAGTTTCTCGCGGTGAAGATTGCGCCATTGCGACAATTGTATTTATTTATCGTGAAGCGATCGGGTAGGGGACGTTGCCTATTTGGGGTTCGACGAGTCGCTCTTGCGCGAGCTGCCTGTCAGGAGCAGTGGGCGCAGGACTTCGCCGCTGGCGTTGGAGACGAACCACTGCGAATTCCAGCGCTTTAGAAAATCGGGTTCGCTCAGCTTGACCACGCCGGGCGCGAAGCGCGCGGTGTCCTGCAGGTAAATCACGGCGGGTTCGCGTTCGTAGCCGATCACGGCCACGGTGTGCGCAGTTCCGGTGGCGTCTTCGTGGCGAACGTCGATGACCACGGGATTGCCGGAGTCCAATTCGCGACGAATCAGCGCGACGCCTTCAGCCGCGCCGTTCGTGTCGAACGCGAAGGTCTTTAGATCCCAGTTCAAACCGTGCAGCTTTTTGAGGCTGAGATTGATTTTGTCCCAGCCGGTGCCGGTTCCGAACGGGCTGTTCGGCGCGTTGCGTTTGATCTCGTCGGGATCGCCCGGGAATCCGTAATAGCGCAGCACCACGGATGTCGAGGTCGGCGCGCAGAGATTCCAGCCCTGATCGAGATGACACACTTTGAGAAACTGGCGTTCCTTTGCGAGCGGACCGCGCGCCGCGGCCGCCGCGCATTCGGCTGAGGTCATCATTTCCTGGTAGCGCGCGTTCTTGCGCGCCTTTTCCCAAAAGGCCGCGGCTTTGGTTTCATCTTTGTCCGCTGCATTGAAAAAGTGTTCGCCGAGCATCCAGCAGGCGTCGAAATTTCCTTTGTCGGCAGCGGATTGCAGCAGCGTCAATGCGCGCGGAGTGTCTTTCTGGACGCCGAAGCCGTTCAGCAGACAATAGCCGAGGTAGAACGCCGCGACTTTGTGTCCGCCTGCGGAGGCCCTTTCCCACCACTGAACGGCGCGCGCGTGATCCTTGTCGACGCCGCGTCCGAAAAAGTAATCCATGCCGCAGTTGTATTGGCCCTGCTGCCAGCCCATCTCGGCGGACGCTCTGAAATAGCCGGCGGCGATCGACAAATTGGCCGGCACGCCACGACCGACGCTGTACAGGTAGCCGAGGTTGTCGTAAGCGTCGGGGGAATTCAGATCCGCCGCGCGGCGAAACCAGGCGACGGCTTCCGCTTCGTTCTTCGTGACTCCGGCGCCGTCGCGATACTTGTAGCCGAGAGAAACCATGGCCTTGACGTCGCCGCCGTCGGCTTTTTTGCGCAGCGATTCGGCGGAGTCTTCGGCGTGAAGCGCGAGGATCAGAAGCAGGCTGGGGAGTGCAAGAATGAGGCGCATTTGAACGGGTCTCCTTGCATCCGTGACATGACTGGAAATATCAATATTAGGCGCTGATTGAGAAAGGTCAATGAGGTTCCCGAGGTGAAAAACCAGACGTTCCTAAAATTCTAACAGCGGCCGTTAGGCGGCGTGATCGGCGATCATACAGAAGATCTCAGAGTATTGACGCTCAGAGACCGCCTACCGTTGCTCTCGCTTCGACCCGCGCGGCGGACGGTTCGAGACAGCCGGCGACAAGGCCGCGCGAAGACAACACGTATTGCACAGCCGGCGTCAAATGCTCGCTTCGCTTATGCGCTCCGCGCGAAGCTGACGGATTTTATTTTGGTATTGGCCGGACTAGCTGATGAGTGCTGCATTTTACGAAATTGCGCGTTAGCATAAAACGACCGTGATGTCGCTATTAACCCTCGCGCTTTTGCATGTGTTGCCCATAGTAGCAATCTATGGAGCGTGCTACGAATTCTCACAGATGCCGAAAAGATCGCCGTTTCAGTTTGGCATGCCTGAACTGCTGGTTTTGCCATTGGTCGTGAGTCCTACGTTGCTGGTCCTCGTATTTCCGCACGAGTTCGAGGACAGAATCCCGATTGCTTACCTGGTGATGATTCACCAGTTCACGTTTGCGTTTGTCGGCTGGGCGACGGCGCAAAAGACTGGATGGAAACCTGCCGCCCGAATGCTCATCGGTTCTGTTGTGGGCCTGGTGGCACTTATCTTGTCGTACGTGTCGTTGATAGTGGCAGCGAGCTCTCTCGGCTTGCGTCGCTAGTCTTCCTAGGATAAATCCGAACACACAAGCCCATTTTGGATTTGCGCCAATGACGACGAACTCAAGAGACGACTTCACCGACAAAGTACGAAGAACCATAGCCGAACGGGCCGCATACATTTGCTCAAATCCGATCTGCCGCAGGCCTACAATTGGCCCACACTCAGAGCCGGATAAGTCATTGAAAACCGGAATCGCTTGCCACGTTCACGCCGCCGCTGCCGGTGGCCCCAGATTCGACGAGAATCAAACTCCAGAGCAACGGCGCAGCATAGAAAATGCGATTTGGCTTTGCGCTATTTGCAGTGGCATTGTCGACAAGGATTCGCCTGCATATTCGGCCGCTAGATTGCGTGAATGGAAGCTTCAACATGAGACTTGGATACGTAACGGCGGAATCATTCCAAAATTGCCCGAAATATCATTAGTCACATTGGCCGGACGAACGGTGCCGGATACCGTGGGTACAGTGGCATTCCATGACGAGTGGGATTCGAAAGAGCACCATTTTAAACTTAAGAACGCTTCAGACGTCGAGATAAGTATGGTAGATGCTCGGATACAGATTCCCGAACCAATCATTGGGATCGTTGGAGCAAGCAAACCACCGGGCATAAACGCCGCGTGGGCTCCAGATAGAGCGCAGTTGGTGGCTGTCGTGACCGGTGGAGGTTCTGTGACACGAACTCGACCTCCGATGCCCACGAACATTTATCGATTGCAAATTGATAGGGTTCCGCCGAACCAGCAGCTTGAGATTTCGTTTTTAACGTCCATAAAGCCGTTTAAAGATCACGATCTAGATCTCAATGGACCTCCGAACCGCGAAATGGATCCGATGGAGCTCAGCAATTTCATTCTCGGGAAATTTCATTTTCAATACCATGGCGCGACCGTATCTCGGCAGTTCTTTGCGCCAATTAATGAGATGGATCGAAATCTAGCGATCTCGGAAGTAACCGAGGATTTAGGAGATTGGAAGCCGCGAATTGTCACGCTTTTCTTTTAGCACGCAGCAATAGCCATTCGCGGCAATCTCCGGCGACGAACCTTCGCACAGTCTCCCTAGGACAAATCCTAACATAACGTATATTATCGGACCAAAACAGTATGGCGAATATGGACGGGCTGGACGGCGAAGATCCGGGCTTTCGGGCTCGGGCTTGGGCGAGTGACGCGCGGGACGTGAGGTTTTTTGGGCGTGTAAGTCTGGCGCGAAATTGAATTTGTAGAGCTCGCCGGCGGCTGGGTGAAAAATCTTTTCCAGTTTCGAGGGGCTCAAGTGTCTTAGTATGGTTGACGGGACAGCTCGCTGAGCGGTCGCGCTCGACGGTTTGATCGCACAAAAAGGCCAGGCTTTTGAGGTCATTCCGGTCCGGGTTTGGGCGAGTTATCAGGCGCGATCAACTTTTTTGGTTGCCTAAATCCGGATATCCGAATGACTTGAACGGCGCTCTAAAAATTGTCCCAGAAAGTTGGGAAAACCACGCGAGGCTAATTGTCTTAGTATGGTTGAGGGACAGCTCGCTGCACGGTTTTATGGCCCCCGCTCCAGTCGCACCAAAAGCTAGGTTTTGAGGCTTTTGCGAGGTCCAGGCTGCGCGAATTATTGAACGCGATTACCTTTTCTGATTGCGCAAATCCAGGGTTTCACATGACTTGAACGGAGCTCGAAGATTTCTCCAAGAAATTCGCGACAGAATGCGTTGGCTAATTGTCTTAGTATGGTTGAAGGGAAAGCTTTGGATTGGGTGACAGGCGGCGCTCGCCCGACGAATGTGGCGTTGAATTCGAATACGCTGGCTCGCTGCCTCTTGTCGCTGACGCGACCCACCCGTCGCTTCGCGCCGGATGGGCCACCCTTCGCACAAAAAGGCCAAGCTTTTGAGGGCTTGGCGCTTGGCGGACTCGGGGTTAAGGAACTGGGCTCAGGTCGGGCTTAGATTCCGCCCATGCTGCGGCGGGCGACGCGCGGCGGTCCGGGCTGGTGTTCGACCAGGCCCGTGACGACCAGGTATTTGCCGCTGTTGCGGACTCGGCCGCTGAGCGTGATCTTCTTGTTGTCGTTGCGCTGCAGGACCTTGATGACGTCCTTGGCTTCCAGTTTCAGCAGATAGATCCTCTGGTCGTCCGTGCAGGTCAGCGCGCCAACCACTTCGGGATTGCCGTTGTCCAGGTCGCCCTGGATGGTCAGAACGCCGTTGAACAGGCTCTTCATCTTGGCCTTCTGCTCGATCGAAAGCCGCTCTTCCCGCTGGGCTTCTTCGTCAGCTTCGCGGCGTTCGGCGTCCCAGCGTTTCTGCAGATTGTCGACCTTTTCAGCGGCGCTCAAGGCGGCTGAGAAGCCGAAAAGTACCATGGCGATCAGAACGGTTTTGGTCATTTCCATTCTCCCATCTACTTTCGCCTGCGGCTGTTACGCTTTGTTGCCTGATGTGACGTTTTTCGTACTGCCGGCCCTATGACGGGCTCTTTAATCACTTATGGGACCGGCGTTATCTTTTGTGACAAAAATCCTTAAAAATACTATTCGCGCATGTCCCGGAATGAGAGCGTGCGGGGCTTGGCGATGTAGGTGACCGAAATGTCGTCAAACACAGGCGTATCCAGGAGATACTGCTTGTCGGGATCGACGCTGGGCTTGCCTTCGCTGTCGGCGCGTCCCCCACCCGGGTCGCACAACGGATCGACCGGATACCTGAAACGCACGCGGTAGCGCAGCTGGTGCGGGAAGACTTTGATGGGCGCTGCGGGCGTGCCGAGCGCGTTCAACTGGGTCGGGTCGGTAAAGGTTTTGCCGCCGAGCACGACTTCATCGCCGGTGTCGTTGTAACCGTCGGGGTCTTTGAGCAGCTCGATTTCGACGCCGCGATCGGCCTGGACCTGGTTTGCCGGGTACGCTGTCGGCGCCGGGCGATTGACGCCGTATGGGAAGATGGCCGGGTCGTCGCTGTAATCGTTGTACTTCACGTAGTCGAACGGGCCTCGGAAGCCGACTTTGATTTTGTTCTGAGTGGCGCGATCGTAGGTCAGCAGTTCTTCGCGCTTGAAGGTGCCGGGTTCCTTGTATTCAGACATGAAGCGCGGCGTGAACGCGTTCCAGCTCACGCGGACGACCGCGACTTCTTCGCTGCCTTTCAGTTTGTCGAAACCTTTGAGCGACTGCAGCATCGTCTGCGACGAGAACGTCGGCGGGCCGCCGGCTGAGGCAGGTTTGCGCGAGTTGCATTCGGGCGGCAGGTAGTAGCGGCTGGTCGTCATTTCGCGAACGACGCGGTCTTTGCCCCAGTCGGGCGTGAGTTGCAGCGCGCGGTCTTTGCTCGAGATCTTCAGTTCGTCGATCACGGCGTACGTGCCGTCTTCGGGCATGAAGCGGTAATGCATGTAGACGTCATTGGGGCTGCTGACGTTGTTCATGTGGCCAAAGTTGAGATTGTTCATACCGAAACATTTTTTGGTGTTGAGACCCACTGGATCGGCCCACTCCCATTTGACGTCCTGGCCGGTGCGGCCCGAAGTATCCTGATTGCCGGAATTGCCGATGTCCGAAGGCTGGTCCACGGGAGCGCGGCCGGTCGTGCGGAAAGTCCAGAACTGATCGGGTTTCCAGTTTGGTCCTTCCTGATGAAGTTGTGTGTCGATGAACGGGCGGACGACGTAGCGCGGAACGGTGAGGTTCTTCTGATTGTTGAAGTCTCCCCCGCCCGCCGGCACCCAATGGCCGCGCGGACCGTCGCCTTCGGGGTCGCCTTGCGCGGAATAATGATTGCGCCGGCCGCCGACAAACGACCAGCGGAACGGCTGGCAGCGGAAGCTGGGCGATTCATTCTTTAGAGCCGCCGGAACGTAGGCGTAGCCGCCGTGGAGCATCGAACCGTAGTCGAGATCGAGTCCCCAGCTCGCGTTCGCTTCCCAGAAGCACATCAGATCGTTGATTTTCGTGCGGTTGCCGCTGTGTCCGATCCACGGGTTGTCGTCGGCGAGACACCAGGTGTACTGGCCGTACTTGGCGATGTAGCAGCCGCGGGCGTTGTGCGTATTGTTGCCGTCGTTGCTCGAGTTGAAAAATTCGTGGTGGCGGAAATCGTCGTGGTGCCAGACGGTTTTCGCCCACATCGAGACGCAGTTGCCGTCGGCCGCGTCGGGCGTGAAGTTTTCCTTGTTGGGCCCGAAGAGATATTTCAGCGTCGCGTCGTTGCCGGCGACTCCGGGGCTGCTGAGGTACACGCCGTCGGTGTGCAGGTCGCCCATGCGCACGGTGACGTTGTTCCAGTAGTACGGCTTGTCGGGATCGCCGCCGTTTTCTTTGAGAGGCTTCAAGCCGCCGTTCACGCCGAAGAATTTGTAGACCCAGCGGAAGCCGTTGACCGGATCGGCGGGATTCTGCAGCGGCAGACCCGGATCCATGTCTTCGTTCACGTCGTTGAGCACGCCCAGCAGGCCGACGGCGTCGACGACGCGCACTTTGCAATCGCGCGGCGTTTTGGCTTGTTCGCGGCCGTTGTCTTTGCAGGTCGCGGTGTCGAGGTCGCCGTCGTAGCTGGCCAGGAACGTATCGCCATCGCCACCCGGATCGTAGCCGGAGGTATTCGTGGCCAGAACGATCTGACCGTCGTAGCGCGCGGGCAGGATGTGGTTGGCGATCACGTCGGGGACGTCGATCGCAGAGGAGCTCGGGTCGTAAATGTTTTTGCGCACGTTGCCGAAAGCGTCGAGCGGCTGGTTGCCGGTGGTGACCTCTTCTTTGTTCTTCGGATTGGTGTTCTTGTTCGCGTCCATGATCTTCGCTTTGAGCGGGACCAGCGGTTCGGGCAGCGTTGTCAGCGCCAGGCGGTCGTCAACGTTGGAGGCGTCGCGCGCGAGCTGGCCCGAGAACGACGTGCCGCGGTCGCCGATGGCCTTCGAGATCTTGCCCTGTACGAATTGCTGCTGCGTGGATTCGCGCCAGACGTCGTACACTTTCACCACCGCGCCGACTTTGCGTTCGGCGAGCACTTCGGATTTGCGCATGATCTGGCCGACGGATTCGATTTCAAAAACGCCGTTGGAATCGAACGAGAATTCGGTCGTCGAACGGTTCAGATCCGTCTTGTCGATCAGATCGTCGGACTTGTAGCGGTAGTTGCGCGTGATGTACGCGCCCTGGATGAAATTTCCGCCGGCGTCGCGCTGCGAAGACTTCAGCGCCGCATCGGCCGTCGAATAGATGGGCATGCTCTTGGACGTGACCGGATCGGCGACCGGCACGTTCGTGTTGTGCGGTTCGGCCTGATCGGTATAGACCATGATCGCTTCCTGTTCGGAGAAGTTGCGGCCGAAGCGGTCGATCCATTCGATGTTCGGATTGAATTTCAGGATGTCGGTGTTCGAGTTGAAATTGGCCATGATCATGCGGGCCAGATGCGCGTGATGAATGTCGTCGCCCGGATCGGCGATGCCGTTGCCGTTCGTGTCGGTCCAGCCGGCTTTGAAATATTCTTCGTCGAAGGGCTTCACCACGCGGAAGTAGAAATCGTCCCAGGTGCGGAACGGACCGCGCTTGAACGACGTCGGGCCGCCGGCCGCAGTAGGATCGCCGGTGACTGGATCAATGTAAGGCAGCGCCTTATCGAACTGGCGCGCGATCAGGATGCGGTAGACCAGCTTCTGGACGGCGTTCACTTCCTTCACGGTGTCGATCGGGCCGTAATCTTCCTGCGCCATCGCACCGTAATTGTTGATGTACGCCATGTCGTACGCCGCACCCGCGGGCGGAACGGGCGGCAGCGGATTGAAAACCGGTTTGCCGGAATTGCACGGAATACGCTTGAGGCCGTCCGCGGTGAGCAGGTCCGGCTGGATGGCGTGCGGATCGGGCTTCTTCCATTTCTTGTAGATCTGCATCACGTCGGCGTCGTTGCCGAGTGCCAGTGAATGGCCGTGCTGGACGTTGATGTTGAGCATCAGCGCGGCGAGCACCTTATCGGTCGCGGTGTTGATGTTGACCGGCGCGCGGTGGATGCACAGCGGATGCAGCGCGTAATCGATCTTCGGATTGTCGACGAGCGTGCCGTCGGAATTGGTGCGCGGAAAACAGAGCTTGCCCGCGGCAGGCGGATTGTCGGGCCAAGCCTGCGTGATGGTGGCTCCGGTATCGTCCACCAGCATCGCATCTTCGTTGGCGATGATCATGTACGAACTGATCGGGCCCGGCGCGACGGCGAAACCTTTGTCGACTTCGATCCAGTCGATGCCATTCGTTTTAATGCGGCGCAGTTGGCCGGCGCCGTGGCCGTTCATGATGGAGACGTAGCTGCCGCGCAGCGAGCCGCGGAGATTCTGCGGATCATTGACCGGATCGTCGGCGACCCAGCTCTTGTCGCGGTCGATCGCGATCGTCGTGGCGGAGCTGGTGTCCAGATGAGTCCATTCGAACTTGCCGACGCAAACGGTGTTGGTGTCGACCCAAGAGCCGGTGGTGATGTGTTCGCTGAGCACTGCGAACTTCACTTCGATCTCCAGCCGTTCGAGCGGATCGTCGGGAATGCCATCGGGCGGCGAGCTGCGTTCGACATAGGTCAGGGCGTTCTTCACGTCTTCGATATTCGAGTATAAACCATTGCGTCCGCGGTAGCCGGCGATGGCGTAGCCGTCGCCATAGATTGCGCGGCCGTCAGCCGTGCGCATCGGACGGCCGCGGCCCGTGGTGACCACCGCGCCGGCTTCGTCGGTCATGCGGAAGCACAGGTCCTTCGTCGATGCCGTGTCGCCTTTGTTCAGGGTCGTGGCGTAGAGCGGCCGGGCGGTGTCGCCGCCTTCCATTTCGTCGGCCCAGCGGCGCGGCTGCAGCGCGTCGAGGTCGGCGGGCACAAGCGGCGGGCCGATCACGCGGCAGAGATTGTCGAGCACCACGGCGAGGTTGTCGCAGGCATTGATGTTGATGCGGCTGGCGCCGTCGGTGACCTGCAGTGTGAAGCGGTCGCCGTCGGTGTTCGTGGTGCTGCCCATCGAACGCGAATAGCCCTGCGGCGCGGGATCCAGCAGCGCTTCGGCGGCGTTGTCGACCACTCCGTCGCCGTCGTCGTCGGCGCCGTTGTGAATGAGGGCGCTGTCGCAGTACGAAATCTGTTTGCGCGCGCCATGCAGGTAATCGACACGGTACCACGGATCGGTCGGGTCTTCGGTTTTGCGGAAGGCCTGTTCGCGCAGCGATGAGGTGGCGAATTCGAGACCCGCGCGGGCCATCATTTCAGCGCGAACCGAATCGGAATAGCGCGTGGCCGTGCGGGTCTGCATCAACATCAACGTGTAGAAACCGGTGCTCAGCGCCGCCAACACGGCGAGCACGCCGGCGACGAGAATCAGCGTCATTCCGGGCGAGCGTTTAGATTGGATCGAGGTTCTCTTTGTCGGGCTCGACATACCGTTCGATCCTCCGCTGCACCATGTTTTCTTTTGTTACAATCTGAGCGGGCGTTTCACTGGAGAGCTCAGATACCAATCAATGGTGCGTGCGTTATTTTTTGTGACATCGAATTCGTCATAATTCAGCGCCGGCTAAGCGCGTATTCGAATGCAAGCCGGGCTCAGCAATGGGCCTAATAATTCATGCTTGATGAAGGCAGGCAGTGTCAATTTAGTGGTTAAAAGATGTACCGTTACGATGCAGGAAATTTTTGCTGCGTAATCATTTTTAGCGCGAGAGCTGCTGAACTTCAGCGCTGGTCAGGACGCGGTTGTAGACGCGGATGTCGTCGAGGCAGCCGGTGAAGAATGTGTTGAAGGCGTGCGCGCTGGCGATCTCGAACCAGTACCGTTCGGCTCCGAAGGCGCGCATGTTGGTCGTAATCGCCTGCTTCGACACCGAGTTTGAACTGCGGCCCTGCGCAATGCCGTCGAGGAACAACTCGATCGTCCCTTCGGGATCGCGGGTGAGTGCGAAGTGATGCCACGCGCCGTCGTTGACGACTCCACCCGTTACTTGCGGGTAAGGCGCGATCATGCGGCCGTTCGGGCGGACCAGCACCATGAGTTTTCCAGCGGCGACACCTCCACCGTTGTTGCCGATGGCGATGTCGATGTCCGCGCCTTCATCGCCGCGGTTGCGCTGCGAAAGAATCATGCCGTAGTGCGCGGTTGTTTTGAACCATCCGCTATAGGTAAACGGAGCGCCCGCGCCGAAATTGATCTGCGGAGCGTTGCTGAAATCCACGTAGTCCTGTCCGGTGAACATCAGGCCCGAGCCGTTGCGGCCTTCCGTCCATTTGGCGCCGTGCAGAACCGCCATGCTGCCGCCCATCTGTTCTTCGGTGGTCGGACCGTTGCTCTCGTCGAAGCGGTAATGCGCGATCAGTCCGTCGGAGACGCGGTCGAGCTTGGTCAGCGTCATCGGCGCGGACGCCGTCGGTGTGGCAATGGAGCCCATTCCGGCCGGGACGTCCAGCGAGGCGCCATCCTGGCGGCGCGTCATGTTCACTTTGCCTTCCTGCACTTCCAGGCGCGTGAAACGGTCGCTTTCGCGCAGGGAGAACCGCGTGCCGATGACCTTCACTTCGGCGTGCGAGGTGGTCAGTTTTACCGAATGACCCGGCGCCTGGTGCGCGACGACGGCTTCGAGGCGGCCGGCGAGCAGTTCGAGGCGGCGGACGTTTTCCTCGAGCACGACTTTCACGCGCGTGTCGGTGCCCAGATCAATGCTGGTCGAATCCGAGAAGAAGCGGAAGCGCAGCGAATCCTGCTCGCTCTGAATGATGTCGCCATTCATGAGGTCGGCCGAAGACGTCACGCGAATGACGTGGCCGTCGCGTTCGATCACCCCGCCGTTGCCCTGCGTAGTCAGTCGCGCGATGCGGTCGGCGCCGGAAGGCAGCACAAAGGAGGCGAACAGATAGAGCATCACCATCGCGGCGAGCGTTCCGCCGGCGACCCACATCCAATTTCTCTTGCCGCGAACCACACGGTGGGATTGATGCGACTGAACCGCTTCGACTTCGACGGGCGCTGAACGGCGCGAACCTGAGCGATGCGCAGCGGGGGCGACGTGGCTGGGATGTTGCTGCGGCGTGCGCGGCTTCTCTTTCTCTGTGGTTCGCACGGGCAGAACCAGACGCGTCGCCTGTTCTCCCCCGCCCTGCCGCACATCTTCCATTACGCGGCGGACGAAGCCCGAATCGCCTTTGCGCGGCGAGGCGGCGGCCATGGTTTCTGCCACAAAGGATGCGTCGGCTTCCGCTCGGAAACGCGCGCAGATCATGCTGGTCATGCCGATGCGGCGGGCGACTACGGGGTCGGCTTCGGCCCAGGCCGCGAGTTCCTTAAGCTGCATCTCGTCGGCTTCTTCGTGAAGATAGGCTTCAATTAAGGCGTTCAGGTGTTCGTCGTTTGGCGAGGCGCTCATAATGAAACCTCGCTGTTTTCCAGGCGCTGTTCGACACAGGCGCGTAAATTTTCGTACAGACGGCTTAAATTTTTCCGCACGGCAGTGCTGGAACGGTTCAACTCAGTGGCCACCTCATCTAAGGTGGCGCGCCGGGCGCAGACTGCGCGTAAGAATTGCCGCTGGTTCGCGGGAAGGCGTTCGACGCAATTTTCAAGCAACTCCAGCCGTGGATCGAGCATCGTCGGTTCCATGGCCTGGATCGACTTACGGCTGATTTCGTCGCGCAGACCGCGCTTCACATTCGTTGTGCGCTGGGCGTAGGCACGGTAATCGCGGACGTGGTTGTAAGCGATCGCCTTGAGCCAGGCGAGAAAATTGGTGCCAAGTTCGTACTCGTGAATGTGCTGATATGCGAAAAGAAAGGTCTGTTGGGCAAGATCGTCCGCATCGAATCGATCGTGAATCATGGCGCTGATGAAGGTCCTGAGCTGAATATGGAAACATTCAACGACAACGGTGAATCCTTCAGCGTTGCCGCCTTGGACTTCCTTAAGGGCCTGCTCGATCTGTTCACGCGAGTACATGATTCGGCTCCCTTGAAAGATGATGGTGCCGGGAGTTCACGATGTGACATGGAATTATGCATAAAACGCAGATTCTTTTCAATTCTGAACAATGATGGTGCGATTTTCCGAAAAATTTGCGTTGACCATGGCCGAATGGGTTTCGATATATTATAATCCGTTCGCGAGGGGGACTATTGATGCAGGCAGCTTTGACGGGGCCGTCGTCTAAACGTCAGGTCAATTTTCAAAACAAGCGTCGCGTTCTATGCGTCTTTCCACGCTATACGCGCTCGTTTGGAACGATGCATCACGCCTATCCTTTAATGAACGTGAAGGCCTTTATGCCGCCACAAGGCATCCTGGTCATTGCATCGTACCTCCCGAAAGAATGGGAAGTCCGCTTCGTTGACGAAAACATGACGCTCGCCACGGACGACGATTACCGTTGGGCGGACGTTGTCTTGATGAGCGGCATGCACGTGCAGCGCGAGTTCATCTGCAAGATCAACGAAAAGGCCCACTCGTTCGGCAAAGTCACGGTGCTCGGCGGGCCATCGGTCTCCGGCTGCCCCGAGTACTACCCCGACATCGACATTCTGCATTGCGGCGAAATGGGCGACGCGACCGACAAGATTCTGGCGCGCCTGGACAAGGACGTTTCGCGCCCGGCGAAGCAGGAAATTTACATCACAATGCACCGGCTGAGCCTGACGGATTTTCCGCTGCCGGCGTACCATCTAATCAAGCTCAAGGATTACTTCCTCGCCAGCGTTCAGTTTTCGAGCGGCTGCCCGTACAAGTGCGAGTTCTGCGATATTCCGGAATTGTACGGCCGCAATCCGCGTCTAAAGACGCCGAAGCAGGTCACGGCGGAACTCGATGCGATGCTGGAACGCGGCAATCCCGGCGCGGTCTACTTTGTCGACGATAATTTTATCGCGAACCAGGGCGCGGCGATCGAACTGCTGACGGAACTGGTCGCCTGGCAAAAAGCACGCGGTTATCCCGTCCAGTTCGCCTGCGAAGCCACGCTGAATCTGGCGCAGGTTCCCGCCGCGATGGAATTGATGAAAGAGGCTTACTTCTGCACGGTCTTCTGCGGCATTGAGACGCCTGAAGAGCACGCGCTTCAATTCATTCACAAGCAGCAGAACATTCGCAGGCCGATCCTGGACGAAGTGAACACGCTGAATTCATACGGCATCGAAGTGGTCTCGGGCATTATTGTCGGCCTCGACACCGATTCGGCCAAGACCGGCGATTGCATCGTTCAGTTCATCAAGGCCTCGGCGATTCCGATGCTGACCATCAACATTCTTCACGCGCTTCCCAAGACGCCGCTCTGGCGACGCCTTGAAGCGGCCGGGCGCCTGGTGAAAGGGAACGATCGCGAATCGAACGTGGAGTTCCTGCTGCCGTACGAGACGGTTGTCGAAATGTGGCTGAAGTGCGTGACTGCTGCGTACACGCCGGATGCAATTTACACGCGCTTTGAGTATCAGCTTGAGCACACGTATCCCAACCGTAAGCAATTGCCCGCCACCAAGGCGCGGGTAAATGCCGCCAATATTTGGAAGGGACTGAATATTTTCGGGCGCATCCTCTGGCATGTCGGCGTGCGCTCCGATTATCGCAAGCGCTTCTGGCAAATGGCGTGGCCGGCCCTCAAGAAGGGCAAGATCGAGGAACTCATCCACACGGCCGTCGTTTCTCACCACATGATCAAGTTCGCGCGTGAATGCGTCAGCGGCGAAGCGGAAAAGTGTTTCTACGGCGAGACCTCGAAGCGGCCGGAGTCCGCGGAAGCCAGCGTCGAGAAGCGCGCCACGAAGTCGCTGCCTTCGCCGAGCAATCGCAATCAGCTTGTGGACGCGTAACGCTACAATTGTTCAAGTATGCACGGTATGCAAACGATACCTAAAAGCGGTGTCCTGAAGTCCGATGTCTTCACTGTCCGGCGTTCTGAATTGGCGCTGTGGGCCGCGGCCCTGTTTGCGGTCTGCCTCAGCGCGGTTCTCGGCCACCGGAGCAGTGCGGCAACGTCTGAACTGCGCGTGGTTGTGGCTGATTCGCGCGGTTCGGAACGGCTGACGGACTCGGCGTGGCGGCTCGATCTGAATTCGGCGAGCGCCCAGGATCTGGAACTGCTGCCCGGCATCGGCATGAAGCGCGCCGCGGCCATTGTGCAGGAACGCGGAAGGCGCGGAGGTTTTTCCTCGGTATGGGAACTGTCCGAAGTGCCGGGATTGACTCCAGCGCTCATCCGTCGCCTCGAGCCTCTGCTGCAGGCGAGGCCCCCCGCCCCACTCGCTCGCTGATTTCGCGACTTGAAGAGATGGCGCCGTACGCCGCCGGCAGCCTCCTGCTCGGTACAGGCGTCTGCGCAGCCGCTCACACGCTCGGACTTCCCGTGCCGCCGGGGCCGCTGGGCGCTTCGCCCTGGCCGGTGGCGATGCTGGTGGGCGGTTCGGGCGCAGGAATTATTCTGAGCGCCTGGGACCATCGCCGCACGAAGCGGAAACTGAAACGCGCTCGTGAAGATGTCCAGCGAGCCAACGCGCAGCGCGACGTGGCCATGCTGCAATCCCGCCGCATGCGCGCGCAGGCTGAAGGCCTGGCCTTGATGCGCGAGATCCACCGGTCGACGGGCATTCCCGTCCGGCAGGAACGCCTGCACCGCATTCTGACGCTGCTCGCCGATCTGTTTGAAGCGCGCGAAGTGTCGCTCTTTGCGGTCGCGCCGGACTATTCGGCGCTGGCGAACAGCGGCCCGCGCTCGAAAGTTCAGCCCGCGGCCTGCATCCGCACGACGAACAAGGAAGAATTCTTCGCGGTCTTCGATAGCGACGATCTGCAGCAGGCGCTGGCAGCCGGAGCCAGTTCCGCGCAGAGTTCCTCCGGCACACGGACCTCGAAGCGCTGGCTGCGCGTGGCGGCGAAGAGTGCCACCATCGTGCGCGAAGGCTGTCAGCTTTACGTAGAAGGTTCGCTTGAGACGCAGGGGGTTCCCGTCGCCAAGGCACAGTGGCGCCGCGGCGCGCACGCGGAAACCGATGCGCTCTCGCAGTTCGATCCGGGCGAGATTCTGGACGTCGCGCTGGCGAAACTCGATCTGAGCGAAGCCGCAGTAGCGTTTGCCGCCGAGGCGCTCGACCGCCGCCGGACGACGCGGCAGGAAGAGCATCTCAATCCTACGCAAAGCGGCGCCAGCGACGGACTGACGTTGTGCGTGCCGCTGCTCGCCGACCAGAAAGCGGTCGGCGTGCTGCGCATCCGCCGCTCGATCGAAGGCTTCAGCGGTCCGGAAGCGGGAGCGCTCGAAGAGCTGCTGCTCGAATCGGCCAAGCACATCGCTTTGGCGCTGAAAAAAGACGAGGACGACCGCAAGGCGATCACGGACGTGCTGACGGGATTATTCATCAAACGCCACTTCCTGGTCACCCTCGAACAGATGCGCGCCGAGGCGGCCGCGTCGGGCAACGGGTTCTGCCTGGTGCTCTGCGACATCGATCATTTCAAGAAAGTGAACGACACGCACGGACATCTTTCGGGCGACATGATTCTGAAAGGCGTAGCCGGCGTGCTGCGCAAATGCCTGCGCACCGGCGACATGGCCTTCCGATACGGCGGCGAAGAAATGGCGCTGCTATTGCCCAACGCCACGCCCGAATCCGCCGAACAGACAGCCGAGCGTCTTCGCGCCGCAGTCCAGTCCGCGACATTCAACGGCGAACGCGGCCAGCGCGTGCCGGTGACGATCTCTCTCGGCATCAGTCAGCACCAGCCGGGCCTGACTGGCGAGGCCCTGATCGGCCGCGCCGACCGGGCGCTCTACGCGAGCAAGCAAGGCGGCCGCAACCGCGCGACGAAGTGGAGCGTGGAGTTGCCGGATCCGCTGGCGGCTGGTGCGGCGAAACATTAGTCGCAGACCCCGACCAACTGAGAACATCTCAACACAGAGGCGCAGAGAACACAGAGGTTCACAGAGAACTTCTTGTGGGGAGACACTTCGAAAAGAAAAACGCCGCTCTTGCGAGCGGCGTTCTTTGTTAACCTGAGACAAGAAACCTGAAACCACCGTTTACTTGCCGTCGAGTCCGAAGAAGTGTTCGAGTTCGTCTTCGCGGATGATCTTCAGGCCGAGCTTCTTGACCTTGTCGTAGAAGGCAGTGTCCAGTCCGCCGCCGACCACTACGTAATCGACCTTTTCGTCCAGTTCCAGCATGGCCACGCCGCCGTGGTCGCGGATGTACATGCGGGTCTGGTCGATGGAGCGTTCCTTGGTTTCGCCGGCGACGAAGAAGGTGCTGCGGCCCGGCTGGACCGTCTTGCCGCGCAGCAGTTCGGCCTTGCGCTGGCGCTGCAGGAAGAACTCTTCCATCTTGTCTTCAGCGATGACGTGCGAGCCGATCTTCTTGCCTTCGGCCAGCGCTTCCTGCGTCTTGCGCAGGTTCTTGATTTCAGCGGAGACTTCTTCCTTGCCCTTGCTGGATTCGAGCTTCTGCGCAACTAGGTCTTCGCGAGTGGCGCCGGCAGCCGTGACGACGTAGTTCACATCGGCGCTCATGCCTTCGGCGATCTTGCAGCGGTTGCGTTCAGCCAGGCGCTTGAGGAACTCTTTGCGGTACGGGCGCACGCTGTCGGTGATGTGGAACGTCAGGGCCGAGAGATTGACGTCCTTCATCGCCAGCAGTTCGTCCACGGCCTTCTTCTGGTACTGCGTGTCCGGAACGATCGGCACGAAGTCCGGATTGTTGATCCAGTCGCCGGCAGTAATCGGCACGAAACCCTTGCCCAGTTCAACCGGCGGAGCCGACGGCGCTTCTTTTTCGCGAATGTATTCTTCGACGCGTTCCTTGCCGCCTTCGCGTTCGAGCTTCTCGAGGCGGTAGGCTTCGATGCGGTCCTGGCGCGTCTTGGGCTTGATCAGTTCGACCGCGGCGTTTTCGTCCTGGCCGCCGGCGCTGTACACCGAGTACTTCATGCGCGGATCGGTCGGAACCCAGCCGGTGATCGGGTCCATCACGTTGATGCGGTTGGGCGGAACCAGCGTCGCATCGGACGAGGACGCTTTGACGTTCGAGATTTCGATCAGGGCCTTCTTCACCAGGCCGCTGTGGCTGCCCGAGTACACCGTGAAGAGCATGCCCTTCTTGATGCCTTCGTCGCGACCCTTGTCGATCGTGACCAGCATCATGTCTTCGGCAGCGTTGATCACCTTGCCCTGCGACGTGACCTTGTCGGTCTTGCGCGTGTCGCGGGTGACGTCGGAAATCTTGTCCAAAACCTGCTCATGCTGGTTGCGGATGCCGCCCAGGTCTTCGGCGTTCTTCTTGCGTTCTTCGACGATCTTCTTCTTTTCAACCGTTTCGGTGTTGAGTTCGCGGTCCAGTTCGCCCTGCGCTTCGACGGTCTTGACGTCCTTCTCGGCGTTCTGAGCCTTCAGCTTCTTGACCGATTCGTTGATGTCGCCGTTCAGCTTGGCCCATTCGTCGTACAGCGCCTTCCACTTGGCCTGCACCGGCTTGTCCTGGCCCAGCTTGCTGGTGATCTCGCCTTCCTTGGCCTCGTAGAGCACTTCGCGGTTGCGCATCATGCCGCTGTCTTCGGTGCCCAGCATCTTGGCGGCACGTTCGGCTTCGTCGCGGGCGCGCTTTTCAAGACCTTCGATCGGGTCGTTGATCTCTTTCAACTTGCCCTTTTTGACCGTGGTGCCTTTGAGATCGCCTTCGAGGACGACCTTCTTGTCCTTCAGCGAGGCGATCATCTTTTCCTTGGCATCGAGTTCCGAGCTGAAATGGAACCAGGCGCCGAGCGAGAATAAGAATCCGCCCAGGAAAATGATCATAAAGGTGAAGATGACCGTTTGCTTTGTGGACATTGCTCTTCTTCCTTGTCAGTTGTCCTAATCAACCGAACCGATGGGCACCGAGCCCATCAGGCTGCCGGGCATGTTACTTCGAGTCGAGGAAGCGGAACAATTCCCACTCGTAGATGACCGGCAGGCCCAGGTCGACCGCCTTCTGGAACTCCGCCTTTTCGGCGTCTGTGCCGTCGCGCGGGTTCTTCTGCGCGATGACGTAATTCACGGTTGTATCGGCAGTCGGCGAGACCTTGTTGCCGTACTGTTCGATCACGTTCTTGATTTCGGTCCAGCGGTAGCGGATGGCGCTCTTCTGGCGTTCGTTCACAATTTCTTTCGCGCCCGCGATGTAGTACGTGAAGCTCTTGCCCGGCGAGAAGAATGGGTTCTGGATGCAGTCGCCTTCGACGATCGGCTCGTTCTTGGGCTTGCCCAGAACCACCGTCTTGCCGGCGCCGCTCAGGGGCTGGGCGGTGAAGTTCTTCTTACCCGATTCCTGATACGGGCTGAAGAGTTCTTCCGGATCCTTCGCCGTGTACTGCGAGAGCGGATCCTTCGGCATCAGCACCGGGCGTTCAACCAGCAGACATTCGGACTTGCTGACATCGGCGCGCTTGACTTCCAGGTAACCCTTGACCAGCTTCTGGTTGCCCGGCTTCTTGGCGTAGCACTCGAAGCGGAAACCGTTCTTTACGCCCGCCGCAGTGCCCACGTCGATGACCACCACGCCGTGAACGGGATCCGAGAAGACCACGTGTCCGTCGACTTCGCCGAAGATGTCGGCGCGTTCGACTTCACGCTGCGTCAGGTCGGAGAGCACGCTCTTGGATTCGTCGAGTCCGGACTGTTCGTAATTGCGGGTCTGGCGGAACTTCTTGGTGTCGACGTCGAAGGCGTCTTTTTCCTGGCGCAGGCGGGCGATGGCCGCTTCCTTCGCGGCGTTCTTGTCCTGCAGTTCCTTTTCCATTTTTTCGCGAACTTCGGTCGTTTCCTTGTTCACGCGGGAGAGCGTGTCATTCTTGAGCTTGTTCACCGTGCCTGACAGTTCGCCGGCCTGCTTTTCAAAGCTGTCGGCCCAGGTCACCAACTGGCGGCGGCGTTCGTATTCCGAACCGTATTCGCCGAAGAGATCGGAGTAATAATCGTACAACGCCTGCTGCTTGCGGATATTGTCGCGCAAGTTCGCCTGCATCGTGTCGGCGTCGGCAATGTCGCTCTGTAGTTTCTGGAGTTCGCTCTTCAGCTTCAGGATCTCGGCGTCCTTGGAGCGCGACCGGTCGGGATTGTCGCCTTCCAGTTGCTGCTGCTTATCGAACGCAAAATACCCAAATGCCGCTGTCAGGATCACAAAAATGATCAAGGCGATAAGCGGACCGATCTCGTCTTTCATGCTCGCAATCTCCAATCACGCACGCCCCCTTGCATAGGGGGCATGGCGTATTTTCCTGGGAACGCGTCAAACTGTAATTATTTTCACAATCCTGTCAAGGCCGATACCCTTAAAAAACACCTATTGCACGGATGGTGTTATATCGAGTGACTCTATCATCGGCCATTTCCCGACACGAAAACAGCTTAACGCTATACATACGAGAGCCTTTTCGAGCCCGTTCACCTACGACAAAACGGAACGGAAATGCGACCTCAGCGATGAACTGATCCCAAACCGTTTACCCAGTTCGGCGCCGGCAGCCAGATCCGCCGATCCTTCGGCTGCTGGATTTTCATCACGCCGCACCGCGCGGAGCAGGCTCGCGCCTTTGCTTTCTCCCGCCGCGTCGACCATGGCGCTCATTAAGGAGAACATATTCCAATTGCGCAGCGCCGAGATCGGCACCACGCGGGCGGAACTGCGCAGATCGAGATTTTCGGCGATTACGGCGGCGCGCTGGCGGATCGTTTCGTCCATATCGATACTGGGCATGTTGGCCGCGTCGTCCCAGTTGCAGGGATGGAAGAGATCGGCCTTATTGACCGCGACGACCAGTTTGGTGTCGAGCGTCACGCGCTTCTTCAGCTTCTTGAACATCTGCAAATCCAGGCGCATGGCGCGGTCATTATCGAGCATAAACACAACCACGTCGCACTTTCGCGCCAGGCGGCGGTATAGCTTTACGTAGCGTTCCCAGGAGATGCGGTCGTCGCCATAGCCGGGAACATCCCAGAGCGTAACGCCCGTCGGCCGGTTCAAAAACGTGCCCGTGACGAGCCGGTAGTCGCTGACGGTGTCGGTGCAGGCCGTGTGGTGGCTGATCTGCGCCATCTTGATGCCGAAGAGCCGGTTGATGGTCGACGATTTGCCGCGGCCTGTGCGTCCGAGGATGCAGACGTTCGGCCAATCGTCGAGCCACGCCGCGAGACGCTGGTTGGTCTCGGGATTCAGCGGCACCGAGCCGGCCGCGAGCGCATTCGCGTAATCGGCAGCCCAGAAATGGATGCTGTAGATGTCGTAATGTACCGGCGAGCCGCGCTTGATGGTGTCCACGCGTTCCCACAAGTCGCGGATGTCGGTGGCCATCACCGGCCGCTGAAAGCGGCACCAGATGTGATGCGCCAGCGCGCGGTAGAGCCGCTGGCCTTCGTCCGAATCCACCGCAATGGGCGCCGTGCGCGAAGCCGCAACGGCAATGTAATTTTCGAGCAGAGCTTCGGGCGTATTCAAAACAGAGGGAACGGCCAGAGATGTCAGTGAGTCCATCAGGCACTCCATAAAAGCACAAACGCAAAAAGCGGCCCTGCAGAGCCGCCTTGTTCAGCTAAGACTGTTCGATGCGCGCAAAGCATACTGATTTGCGTTAAAGGGTCCAAATATTTTTGTTCGCCAAATCGCGGATTTTAGAAAAACAGTGAACCGCCAAGACGCCAAGAGCGCCAAGAACGGAATTACATGAACCAGAATGTGGCTTCGCGCGTAGTTGCTCACGGAGCCGTCGCTTGCGTTTTTTCCAATCGCGAGATACGACTCCAGACTCTGGACGCAAAAAAAAGGTGCGCATGTCTCGCAGTCTTAAACGTATCTGGGCCGTTGGACTTCTGACCGGAACCGAAGGGTTGCGGCAGCCGGCCTTTTTTCTGCTGTTCGCGGCCGCCGCAGGAATGACCGTTTTCTCGCCCTTCTTTTCGTTCTTCCATCTGGGCGAGAACGTGAAGATGGTGATCGATCTTGGGCTTTCGACAGTGATGACGGTTTCGACGCTGCTGGCGCTGCTCACGGCCAGCAGCACGGTAACAGACGAAATCGAAGGCAAGACGGCGCTGACGATGCTTTCCAAACCGCTGCGCCGCTCTGAATTCCTCGCTGGAAAGTACTTCGGCGTCGCCGTCACAGCGACGGCGCTGGTATTGTTGATGGCTCCGGTGCTTCTGATTGCCGTACGCGGTCAGAAGTATGAAAACTTTCAAGACCCGCTGATGCTGTTTGCCGTTGCGGTCGCTTGCTTGATTTTCGCAGTACTCTTTGGCGCCATGCTGGTGATGCGCCTGCTGTTTCATCGCGGCATTCCGCTGGTCGGCGCGTTTTGGGTTGCGTACACGCTGGGCAGCGCGTTCCTTTTTCTCTACTTGAGTGCCAAATCGCCCGAAAAAACCGTTTGGGACTGGCGGCTGCTCGGTGGCCTGGTGTCCATCGCGTTGCACACCTGCGTGATTTCGGCAGTTGCGGTGGCTTTGGCTACTCGGTTGACGCTCGTTCAGTCCGCGATCGGCACGGCGGCGTTTTTTCTGCTGGGCCACGCGTCGGGCGCGCTGCTGACGCCCTTTCGCGACGATTCGCATCATTTGAATTTCTTCGGCAGCATTCTACGCATGATCCTTCCCGATCTCGACCAGTTCAACAATTCGGACGCGCTGGCGACCGCGTATCTCGACACGCCGGTCTCCATCCCATGGGACGTGCTTGCCACGTCGTCGCTGTACGCGCTCCTTTATGGAGTGTTCCTGATGGCCGTAGCATCCGCACTGTTTTCGCGCCGGGAACTCGGCTGATTTCTTTCCGCCAGAATGAAACTCTTGCTTTAACGCGTTCGATGAGATACGGTCGCCGCATGCACACGCGGACGACACGCATCGCGGACTTACGCGCCGGAAAATGGCTGGCTCTGGCGGCCGCGTCGTTGTTCTTCGTGCAGAGGCTCGCGGATTCGCGGATGGACCAAACCGATCGCTCCGCGGCGGTGAAAAGTACGTCCGCCATTGTTGTGCTTGCGAAGATCTGCACTGTCTCGAGCAAATCCGCGCACAAAGGGAATACCTTTTCGGCAAGTGTGCCGGGCGCGTCGGCATGGACGCCCGAGACATTCGAGATCAGCGTACCGCAACTTCATCAGCGGCCCTGCCGTCCCGGAGTTCTATCTTTCATACGTTCGCTATATCAACACGGTCCGCCTGAGTCCGGTTCGCTCCTTTCTTAGCACGCGCGTATCTCCAAAATTCTATCATTCGAAGCCGGCGTCGCTGCCGGTTTGAACTTCCGAATCGTTATCAAGGAGTGCGGCCATGCATTCATCCGCTGTCAGCGCCTATCTGGCGCAACGCAAGCACCTGTGTGAGCACTGTAAAAAATCGCCCGCCAAGCGCGGAAGCAAACTCTGCCAGAAATGTCTCGACGCCAAAGACGCCGAACGCCGCAAGCATTGATTCGGCGGTGACGAGCAGGAACTTTTGAGGAGGAGTCGTGCACGAAGAAGCCAATATCATCCGTGACGTCGGCATCGCGATCATGTCCGCGGCATTGATCGCGCTGCCGGCGTATTTTTTGCGCGTTCCGTTGATGCTCGCGTATCTCGGCGCGGGAGTCGTCCTCGGCCCGCACCTGGGGCTTGGGATCATCAAAGACGCGGGCAGCATCTCGACGCTCTCCGAAATCGGCCTGATTCTGCTGATGTTCATCCTCGGTCTGGAAATCAACATCACCAAGTTGATGCAGGCCGGACGCGCGGTGATCGTCAACGGCGTCACGCAATTCGTCGGCTGCGCCGCGCTGGCTGTAGGCTTTTTCAGTTTGCTCGGAGTTCGCAACGGCGAGGGAACATTTGAGCTGACGTACCTCGCCGTGGCGACGTCGCTCTCATCCACGCTGATCGTCGTGAAGGTGCTCTCCGACCGCATGGAACTCGACACCCTGACCTCGCGCATCACGCTTGGCATTCTGGTGCTGCAGGATTTGTGGGCGATCGGATTTCTGGCGGTACAGCCGAATTTGAAATCGCTCGAACCGGCTCTGCTGGCGATGTCGGCGGGCAAGGCGCTGGTGCTGGTCGTAACGAGCTGGGCCGTGGCGCGATTTATCCTGCCGCACATTTTCAAGAGCGTCGGGAAGCAGCCGGAGCTGGTGTTGGTCGCCGCGATGGGCTGGTGCTTTGCGATGTGCGGACTGGCGAACGTCCTGCATCTCTCGCTGGAAATGGGCGCGCTGATCGCCGGAGTCGGTATCGCCTCGTACCCGTATCACGCGGACATCGCGGCGAAAGTTTCCGCTCTGCGCGATTTCTTCGTGACGCTCTTTTTCGTGGCCCTCGGCCTGCAGGTCCCCCGCCCCACCGCTGAGATCATGTGGCTTTCGGCGCTGGTCATTGCGTTTGTTTCGATCAGTCGGTTGCTGACGGTCTTTCCGGTGCTCTATTTCATGAAATACGGTAATCGCGCGAGTCTGCTGCCCGCGTTGAATCTCAGCCAGATCTCTGAATTCTCGTTGGTGCTCGCGGCCCTGGGCGTGAATTACGGACATATTCCGGGCTCCATGCTCTCGGCGTTCATCTTCGCGTTGGTGGCGACGGCTCTGCTCTCTTCGCTGCTGATTCCGCGCGGCCACGCGATCGCGCAGGCGCTCAACCCGCTGCTCGAACGCATCGGCTTTCGCGACCGCGTTTCGACTGACTCCGGCGGATCGTCCGGCAGCGAACACCGCGCCGAAGTGGTGCTACTGGGGTTTTACCGCGAAGGTAGCTCGCTGCTGCACGAATTGCTCGCGCGGCATCCGGAGCAGGTCAAAAAGCATTTCCTCGTCGTGGATTTCAATCCCGAAGCTCATAAGGCGCTGACGGCGCTTGGCGTGCCCTGCAAATACGCGGACCTCGGCCACGTCGATACGCTTCGGCATCTGGAAATCGAGGATGCCAAAGTGCTGATCTGCACGATTCCAGACCACATCCTGAAAGGCATCTCGAACCTGAAACTGCTCCGCGCAATGAAAGCCATGGCGCCCAATGCCCAGGTCGTTGTGACGGCAGAGACTTTCGATTCGGCCCGCGAGATGTATAAGGAGGGCGCGGACTACGTGTTCATCCCGCGCCTATTGGCGGGGGAGTATCTGGCGGACCTGGTCGACCACATCCATGCCGGAACGGACGCGGCTTTCAAGGCGGCCTCCAGGGAACGTCTGGAAAACCTTCAGGAAGTGCTGGGATAGGACGATGAGTCTTCTTCAATCCAAGAATGCGGTTGACTTTGTGCTTGGAATTCGTACCTTATTTGGGAGGGGCAAGTGATTGGCGGGTGCAGATGCGTCCGCACGCTTGCTTTTTTATTTGGTGTCTTTCGGAGTTGAGATTTTAAATGGCCGCACCTGTTGTCACACGCCCGCCGACTGCTGTTGAAGAGCCTGCCTCGCCCGGCGGCATGAACATGGAAGCCGTTACCCAGTGGGCGCGCTGGGTCGTCGTCGCCTGCGTGGTGATCGGCGCTGTGGGACTGATCGCCGTGGCGGTCGTTTCGTTCAACGACAACCGCAAGAGCGAACGCTCACGCCAGACCTGGGACGAAGTCTTCAAAGCGTTGAAGGACAAGAACAAGCCTGAGCAGATTGTTGCCGCGCTGGAAGGTCTCGCCGACAAAGTCGTGGGCACTCCGACGCACGCCTACGTGCTGATGGAACTGGGCGACACGCACTTCAAGGATTCGACCAACCCGTCGAAGTCCGTCGAAGACCGCGCCAACTCGCTGAAAAAAGCTGAAGCCATTTTCGAGACCGTCGCCACGAAGGAACCGTACGCCAGCAATCCCGCGTTCGGCCCGCTGGCGATCGAAGGCCTCGCGCTGTCGCTCGAACAGGAACAGAAGTATGACAAGGCCATTGCGCTGATCGATGAGAACCTCGGCAAGTGGGAATCGCACTTCCTTCGCAACAAGCTCGCATCGCAGCTCGGCCGCCTGTATTACCTGCGCTCGCTCACCAAAGAAGGCTCGGAAGCTGAGAAGGACCGCACCGCGGCACGCGAAAAGCTGACCGACGTTCTGCGCCAGGCCGGCGATCAGGAAAACGGAAAGTGGAAGGAACAGGCGCAGTTCATCAAGGCGCTGGTTGACAAGCCCGGCAAAGCCCTCATCGACGGCAAGGTTCCGCCGGCGAAGATTCCGGTCGCTCCGCCCGTTGGCGGCGCAGGTCCGGCCGAAAAGAAGGATGAGCCGAAGAAGGACGTGCCGGCTGCGACTCCTGCCGCGACCGACAAGAAGGACGAAACGAAAAAAGACGAGCCGAAGAAGGACGACGCCAAGAAGGAAGAACCCAAAAAAACCGGCAGCGTCGAACCGCGCAGTCTCCCGGCGAGCGAGCACCTTTCGTTCGCCCAGATCCAGCAGGCGTTGAAGGAAGGCCGCACGGCCTTCTGCGGTTGCGCGCGCTGCGCCACCAACGGCGGCGACAAGGAAGTCAAAGCCCGCCTGGTGGAATAAGCGTTTTGTGACCTCCGAAAAACCGCCCGACCTCTCCCCCGCTCCAACCGACGACGCTTCAACCGAAATTGAGTTTACGATTCCTGCCGACAATGCCGGCTTGCGCCTTGACGTCGCGTTGAGCAAAGGCTTGCCGCAGATTTCGCGCTCGTACGCGGCGCGGTTGCTGAAAGACGGCGCGATCCTTATCGACACCAAGTCTGCCAAGCCCAGCTACAAAGTCCGTGGCGGCGAGAAGGTCGCGGTCGAACTGCCCGAGCCCGAAGAGATCGAAGCCCGGCCGGAGAACATCCCGCTCGATATTCTGTACGAAGACCACGACATGATCGTGATCAATAAGCCGCCCGGCATGGTTTCGCACCCGAGCTCCGGCCACACCAGCGGCGCGCTGGTCAATGCGCTGCTCTTTCATTGCAAAGACCTCTCGTCGATCAACGGCAAGCTGCGGCCGGGAATCGTCCATCGTCTCGATAAGGACACCAGCGGCGTGATCGTCGCCGCGAAGAACGATACGGCGCACCAGGGCCTTGCCGAGCAATTCGCCGCGCGCACCGTGAAGAAGGAATATGTGGCGCTCTGCCACGGCAATCCGCCGCGCAGCGTGTTCTTCTGCGACGGACGCATCGGGCGGCACCGCATCCGCCGCATGGAAATGACGATCACGAAGGAATTCAACGAAGGCCGCGAAGCGTACACGGACTTCACGGTGCTCGAGCGCTTCAAGCGCGATTTGTTTTACGTGCAGGCCAACCCGCGCACGGGCCGCACGCACCAGATCCGTGTGCATTTGGCCAAGAGCGGCTATCCGATTCTGGCCGACGGGCTTTATGGCAAGGAAGAAACGCTGCCGGAACTCGGGCTGCTGCGCCACGCGCTGCACGCGCGGCGGCTCTCGATCAAGCATCCGCGCAGTGGAGAGGCCAAGGTGTTTGAGGCGCCGCTAGCTCCCGATATCGCGGGAGCACTGGAAAAGCTGCGCAGCACATAGTGTGGCATGGGCAGCGTTAAAGAAACCTGCACGCCGCACAAGTTGAAGATGCCGCTCATTAGATTCGCATTTCGCCGAAGCTGCCCATGAGATCTCGCGAGATATCGTCATGGGCAGGCAGGCTTAGCGGATACGTGTGACGCTCAACGAAATCGTGTTTGAATTACGTTTCGCCCTCAGCGCTGCCCATGCCACACATCACTTTTTCTTCTGGCACTTCGCGCAGAACCACGTGCCGCGCTGGCCCATCACGATGCGCTTGATTGGCGCGCCGCAGCGGCGGCAGGGCTGGCCTTCGCGGCCGTAGACATGCAGTTCGCGCTGGAACCAGCCGGGCTCGCCGTCGGGGTTGAGAAAATCGTCGATGCTGCTGCCGCCGGCGCGGATCGAATCGTTCAGGATTTTCTGGATCGATGCGAGCAGCGCGTGCGCGCGGGCGGGCTTGACGGACGTCGAGAGCGCCAGCGGGTGCAGACCCGCGGCGTGCAGCGATTCGTCGGCGTAAATGTTGCCGACGCCGGCGAGAAATTCCTGGTTGAGCAACAGCGCTTTCAGCCGCGCGCGTCGCGAATGCAGACGCTGCGCAAATTCATCGGGCGAAATCTCGAGCGGCTCGGGGCCGAGCTTGGAGAGCGCTTTCAGGCCTTCGATTTTTTCTGTCGTACCGCACCAGACGCGTCCGAACGTGCGGATGTCGCGAAAGACGAGAAGGTCCTCGCCGCCGTCGAGCTGAAAACGCAGGCGCACATGCGTCGCGGCGTCTTCATTCGTCGGCGCGATGTATTTTTTCACCAGCGTCGCCGCGGGTTGCAACTGCGGCGCGGATTTCGTGACCACGCCGAGCCAGCCGGTCATGCGCAGATGGATGGCCATGGCGAGGTTCGATTCGAGCGCGATGCGGATGAATTTCCCGCGCCGAAAGACGCGCACAACTTTTTTCCCGCAGACGATCGCCGCTTTCGCCGGCGAGCCTTCAACGGACGGATTATGCAGAACTTGCGCGGCGGTGATCGTGCGGCCGGGCAGAATTTTGCTCAGCGCGCGGACGACCGTTTCGACTTCGGGGAGTTCGGGCATGAAAATTACCTTTGAATGGAACCGCCGATGAACGCCGATAACTGCAGATTCAGAACAGTTATCTGCGTTTATCGGCGTTCATCGGCGGTTCCAAATTCTATCGTCCGACGCGTGAGGTAATGAGGGTCCCGGCGTCCTTCTTTGGCGAGAGCTTGAAATCAGCTTTTGCTGAGATTTCGTAGGAGACTCCGGCCAGCACCATCGCCACCTGGATTGAGCGTGCGGCGACTTTCTTGAAGTTGAAATCGGTCGCGGCGGCGGTGACGCCTTCGGTATCGAATCCAGCGGCGCTCATGCCTTTCATCTCGAATGTCACATCAATCTGCGCCGGTTCGCCGCCGACGGTAATCGTCGTGCCTTTCAATTTCGGGTACTTCACCTTCAGTTTCTTGATGTGTCCTTCGAGGCCGGGGATGGTGCCCTTCCCCTTCGGATCGACCGTGGTGCTGTCGGTGATGTTCCCGACGCCGACCGAGAATTCCTGAACCTTCGACAAGTCCATTCCCGCCGGCAGCGAAATTCGGCCGCTATAGGTGACCGAATCGGCTTTCGTAGCATTCGCCAGGAATCCAAATTTGCCTTTCACGGATTTGGTCGTGATGTCGCGGTTGGCCGGTTCGGCGGTGACGCGCGCTTCCTGGCCTGTCTCTTTGCGGCTGATGGCGATGGTTTTGCGCGCCTTGCCCTTTTCGGTGTTGGTGTCGACTTCGATGCCGTGCGTGGTGGCAACGAAAACGCCGGTTTCCTCAAACTTATGCACGGGCTTGCTGCCTTTAACGCCACTGGATCCGCGGCCGGGAACGTCGGTGAAATCGGTCGAGGCCTGGAACGCCGCCTTATTGAGCGCGTCGATATCGACAGTCAGTTCGACAATGCCGCCGTCGCTGCTGGTGACTTTGATCGTGATTCCGTTCAGCGGATTGACGACCGGATCTTTTCCGGTGGACACGTTGGAGACTCCGGCGCCGCCGGACGAAGGCGCGAGAACCTGGAACGGGAAATTCACCGAGGTGGATTCATAGCCGTCGTAAACCATCAATGTTCCGGTCAGATCTCCGCCGGTGTCGAACGTGTGCGAAAACGGATTGCCGGTTCCGCCCGTGAATCCATCGCTGAACGACCAGTGGAACTGCAGCGAATCGCGGTCGGGATCGGCAATGTCGGCGTTGAGGTTTAAAGGAACACCGGTTTTCACCGGATTTTGCGACAGGTTGATCGCCTTGATGACCGGCGGCGTGTTCGTGTGAATGCGGCGGATGCGGTTGTTGCCGATGTCCGAAACGAACAATCCACCCGGTCCGAAACCTGCGGCGATCGGGAACGACATCGCGGCGTTCAGCGCGTCGCCGCCGTCGCCGGAGAAACCCAGCGCGCCGGTGCCGGCCCACGTGGTGATCGTGCCGGCGGTGTCGACTTTGCGGACCTTGTTGTTGCTCGAATCCAGAATGTACAGATTGCCCGCGGTATCGAATCGGATACAGCTCACGATGCCCAGCGACGCCGATGTGGCCGGGCCGCCGTCGCCCGTAGAACCAATCGTGCCATTTCCGGCGACTGTGCTGATGATGCCGGCGCCGTCGACTTTGCGAATTCTGTAGTTGTAGGTGTCGGCGATGTAAAGCGTATCGTCGAGCGGATTGACCGCAATCGAGTGGGGTTCGCAAAGCGAAGCAGATTTTGCGTCGCCGCCATCATTGATCGGACCGTGGGTGCCGTTACCCGCGACGGTAGTAATGAAACCGCTTGCGTTAACCTTTCGCACGTAGCCCTGTCCCAATTCGCAGATGTACAGGTCGCGATTTTTGGCCAGCGCGACGTCCTTGGGTTCGTCGAGCTGCGCGCTTGTGGCCAGGCCCAGGTCACCACTGTGGCCGCCGGTTCCATTGCCGGCGAATGCCGTGATGATGCCTGTAGACGCAGTAATTTTCCGCACGCATTGTCCGTCTTCGTCAGCGAAATAAATGTTGCCGTCGATGTCGACCACCAGGCCTTGCGGTGTGTGCATCTGCGCGCTGGTGGCCGGGCCGCCGTCGCCGCTGGTGTTGGCAGTGCCGTCGCCGGCGATGGTGGTGATCGTACCGCCGCTGATCTTGCGGATGCGGTGGTTGCCCGCGTCGGAGAGATAGATGTTACCGGCGTTATCCAGCGCAACGCCTTCGACGAACGAGAACGAGGCGCTCGTCGCGGCACCGCCGTCTCCGGAGAATGCGCCTTCGCCGCCACCCGCCGCTGTGGTGATCGTTCCGCCTGCTGCATCAACGCGCCGAATTCGGTTGTCGCCTTCCTGGGTAATGTAGAGATTGCCGCCCGAATCGACCGCCACGCCGTTGGGGCTGTTCAGCTCAGCGCTGGTAGCGGCCAATGTATCTCCGCCGGAACCCTGAGTTCCGTTACCGGCAACCGTTGAAACCTGGTAAGAGAAATCAATTTTGCGGACGCGCTGGTTGTCCGTATCGCTAATGTAAAGATTGCCGGACGCGTCGAACGCGAGGCCCTGCGGATTGAAAAACACGGCATTCGAGATGGTCATGCCGTCTCCCGCGAAGCCCGGCGATGCCGTGCCCGCGTAATTGTTGATGTTGAACGTGTCTGAGTTGATTTCGCGAATGCGATTGCCGTCCGAGATGTAGATGTAGCTGTTGGTTGGGTTGACGGCCAACCCGTTGATCTGAACGAACTGCGACATGGTCGCCGGTCCGCCATCGCCGTTCGGGCCCTGCGTTCCATCGCCGGCAACCGTAGAGATCATTCCCATTCCCAGGTCTACGCGGCGGATGCGGAAGTTGTCCGCGTCGCCGATGTAGATAACGTTGTAAGTATTATCGACCGCGATGCTGTTGGGAAAATTGAGCGAAGCGGTCTTGGCGTCGATGCCGTCGCCGTTGTAGCGGCCCTGTGCGCAGTCGCCGGTGAAACCGTCGCCGGCGATCGTATCGATGACGCCGCTGGCAATCTTGCGCACGCGGTGGTTGCCCTGATCGACGATGTACAGATGGTCATTGGTATCGAAGCAGATGGAGACCGGGTGATTTAGTTTCGCGAGTTTCGGATCGCCGCCGTCGCCACTGAAGCCTGACACGCCGGTTCCGGCAACGGTCGTCAGGGTTCCGGTGGTCTTGTCGATCTTTCGCACGCGGCTGAACGTGACATCGCAGAAGTAAATGTCTCCGTTGCTGTCGGTCGCAATGCCGTTGGGGTCCAAGTGCGCGATGGTCGCGCCCACGGCGCTGCCGCCGTCGCCCGAATTGGTGTTGGCACCGTTGCCGGCGACTGTGTCGATGACTTCAAGCGCCAGAGCAAACGGAGCGGTTGCCGCAAGTGCCGCGAGAAGAACAAACCGGATCGCGCGTTGCATGATACCTCCAGGGACAGACACGAATGGGGCCGTTTAAGACTGCGAATTCGTACAACGTTACGTACGGATTCGCAATGCAGTTCCTTCTTTTGTGCGCTTTTTCGTAAATGACGCTTACATCAATGTTCAGTGCGGAACAAGTATGACGCGTTCGAGGAGCACGGCGGCAAACAACAGCAGGCTGACGATGCCATTAATGGTAAAAAACGCCACATTCACGCGGCTGAGGTCTTCGGGCCGCTTTCCAGCACAGTGGGATCCGAAGCTTGGAATTCACGTGACTTGAAGTCGCGGC
>JADMIO010871472.1_pt1 | contig 54628 bp, 65 predicted proteins | sample 8958161 | NCBI WGS metagenome assembly JADMIO01 (sample SAMN16585339, study PRJNA669376) | soil metagenome | isolation source: Crop rotation soil | place: USA: Cullars Rotation, Alabama | collected 2011
AGGTGAGCCAGTGTGATTACATTTGCGGCCTAACTGTGGCCAGTCCAGTTACGCTGGAGTCACTAGTATTTAGGTGACACTATAGAAGCGGCCGCGACAACTTGTCCACGTGGAATTCTAAGCTTAGGATCCCAATGTGCTGGAAAGTGGTGAAGCTCTGCTTCCGCGACAAGCGCGTGGTGGCGTGCCGTGTCTCGATCTTCAAGCCGGACATCTACAACGAAGCCGGCGGTGCCGGCGTCGAAATCTATCGCGTGCGCCCATGACCGGTTCTCCCGATCGCGATGGTTATGCGCTCGTAACCGGCGGAGGCGCCCGGATCGGTGCCGGGCTGGTCAGGCGGCTTGCCGCAGATGGCTGGCCGGTTGCGATCCACTACAACCAATCCGCCGCGGCGGCCGAAGCGCTGGCAACAGAGATCAACACGGCCGGGGGCCGCGCCGTCACATCGGCAGGCGACATCGGCAAGCTCGAGTCCTTCGTCGAATTCTTCGGCCGCGCCAATGCGAAGTGGGGTTTTTGCTCATTGCTCGTGAACAATGCGTCGGCGTTCGAGTATGACGACGTCTCGAACGTGAGCCGCGAGAATCTCGAAAAGCTGTTCGCGGTCAACCATCATGCGCCGGTGCTGCTGGCGAGGGATTTCCGCAAGCAGTTACGAGGAGGCGCAAAAGGTCTGATCGTCAATGTGCTCGATCAGAAAGTGTTCAATCTCAACCCGGATTTTTTCTCCTATACCTTGACCAAGTCGGCGCTCGAAGCGGCGACGCGCCTGCTCGCCATGGCGCTGGCGCCCGATGTGCGTGTTTGCGGCATCGCGCCCGGCCTCACTCTGCGCAGTGGCGAACAAAGCGAGGAAGGTTTCAAAGCGGCGCACGCCAAGACTCCGCTCGGCACCGGAAGCTCGCCGGAAGACATCGCCGAAGCGTTGGGCTTCCTGATCAAGGTTCCGTCGATCACGGGAGACACGATTGTCGTCGACGGCGGCCAGCATCTGCAGCCGCGCACGCATGACATCATGTTCAGCTACGGCGTCGCGCCGGATGCACCCGTCGGCAAGCCAGGCGACTAGCTGACGAATCCGACAATTCTCTTCACGTCGCGGAGAATGGGTTCGGCCAGGGCTTCGACCTTCTCGGCGCTGGCCTTCAGAATTTTGTCGATCTCCGCGGTATCGGCCATCAGGCGGCGCATCTCGGTGGTGATGGGGCCGAGTTTGCTGACCGCAAGATCGGCAAGCTCGTTCTTGAACGTCGAGAATTGCGCGCCCGCAAAACGTTTCATCACCGCGTCTGATTTCTCGTCGGAAAGAGCGGCGAAGATGTTGATCAGATTTTCCGCCTCGGGCCGTCCCTTAAATTCGTTGTGGTTGCTCGGCATCGGGTGTGCGTCGGTTTTGGCGCGACGGATCTTCTGCGCGATCGTGTCCGCATCGTCGGTCAGGTTGATGCGCGAATTGTCGGACTCTTCCGACTTCGACATCTTCTTCAGTCCGTCGCGCAAGCTCATCACGCGCGTCGCCGGCCCGGTGATGACGGGTTCGGGAAGCGGGAAAAAGTCCGGCACGCCATAGTCGTTGTTGAATTTCTGCGCGATGTCTCGCGCCAGTTCGAGATGCTGCTTCTGATCCTCGCCGACCGGCACATGCGTCGCCTTGTAGAGAAGAATGTCCGCCGCCATCAGCACCGGATAGGTGTAAAGGCCAACGGAAGCGCGTTCCTTGTGCTTGCCGGACTTCTCCTTGAACTGGGTCATGCGGTCGAGCCAGCCGACGCGCGCGACGCAGTTGAAGATCCATGCCAGCTCGGCATGCTGGGGCACGCGCGATTGATTGAAGATCGGCGAGCGCGCGGGATCGACGCCGGCCGCGATATAGGCGGCCGCGACTTCATAGCTCGAATGCGTCACGTCGGCCGCCTTGCGGTAGCCGGCATCGTCGGTGAGCGCATGCATGTCGACGACGCAGAACAGACACGCCATCTCGTCCTGCAGCCGCACCCAGTTCTTGAGCGCGCCGAGATAGTTGCCCAGATGCAGCGTGTTGGTCGGCTGCATTCCGGAAAAGACGAGGGGCTTGTGCTCTGGTGCGACGGTCATGGGAGGTCTTTGAGAGAAAGGAGCGCGGTTATGCCCCGGCAGCCGCCACAGCTTCAAGAGCCCCCGGCTCCAGCGCCTTCAGGAGCTTCGCTTGGACGGTTTTGAGCCGTTCGGCATGGCGAACCTTGTGCCCGAATCCGTCGCGCACATAGAACACGTCGACGGCACGCTCGCCGTAAGTCGACACCATGGCCGACGAGATCGAAAGACCCGATTGGAAGAGCGCGTCGGTCACCTCATAGAGCAGCCCCGGACGGTCCAGGCCCTCGACTTCGACGACCGTCGCACTTGCCGACGCCTCATTGTCGAAGTTGATCCTGGGCGTGACGCGAAAGGCCGTAGAACGCCGCTTGGCTGGCTTCAGCGCGATGGCCCGGCGCGGATAGACTTCGCCGCGCAAGGTGCGCTCGATCGACTGACGCAAGCGCTCGACGCGCGCCGCATCGCCGAAAGTACCGCCCTCGGCGTCCTGCACGGAAAAGACGTCGAGCGCGAAACCGTCGCTGGTCGTGAACGCCTTCGCGTCCACGATGGTCCCGCCCGAAATCGAAACCGCGCCGGCGAGTTGCGAGAACAGGCCCGGATGGTCGGGCGTGTAGAGTACGATCTCGGTGATGCTGCGGAAGTCGCTGCTCTCCGCCGCCAGCGAGAATAGCTCGCCCTTGGCGTCGGCCTCGGCCATGAGCCGCGCGTGCCGCTCATGCGCGTTGTCGTCGAAGGCGAGCCAATAGCTGTCATAGTGGCGCGTGAGCGCGCGTTCGCGGGCATCGCTTGTAAGATCGGCGATGCGGGGTTCGAGCGCCGCCTTGGCATGCTGTACGCGTGCGGCCCGCGCCGGCGTCGCGTCGCCACCAGACATCACGCTCTCCGCTTCGTAGTAGAGCTCGCGCAGGAGCTGACCCTTCCAGCCGTTCCATACGCCAGGACCGACAGCGGCAATGTCAGCCACGGTCAGCACAAGGAGGAGTCGCAGCATCTCGGGCGTTTGGACCTGACCGACGAAATCCTTGACCGTTTTAGGATCGCTGATGTCGCGCTTCTGCGCTGCATCGCTCATGACCAGGTGATTTTTCACCAGCCACATGACCGCGGCCGTGTCTTCGGGCTTCAGGCCAAGGCGCGGACATAAGCTGTTGGCGATGGCGGCCCCGACTTCGGAGTGATCGCCCGGAAGTCCCTTGGCGATATCATGCAGCAGCATGGCGACGTACAACGCTTCGCGCCGCTTGATACGCTTGATGATTTCGGTCGACAGAGGATGTTCGTTCCTGTGCTCGCCGCGATCGATGGAGGCGACATAGCCGATGGCACGAATGAGGTGCTCATCGACCGTGTAGTGATGATACATGTTGAATTGCATAAGCCCGACGACGCGGCCGAATTCCGGCACGAAGCGGCCGAAAACGCCGGCCTCGTTCATCAGCCTGAGCGCGCGCTCCGGATTGTTGCGCGACGACAGAATCTCGAGAAAAAGCCGGTTCGCCTCGGGATCGCGACGCACGTCGTCGGTGATCGCGTCGAGCGAACGCGTAATAGTGCGCAATGCGTCGGGATGGACGTAGACACTTTTTGCGTCGGCAATGTGGAAGATCCGGATCATGTTGATCGGGTCGACGCGGAAAATGCTGCTGCGCGCGTTCAACCGCCCGTTCTCGACAAAGAAGTCTTCGCTCCCCGTGCGCGGCTTGAGAAAGCCCGGAAGCATGCTGGCCAGCGTCGGCCGGCGCTTCTTGTTCTGGTCTTCGAGCGCCGCGCAGAAGATGCGAGTCAGATCGCCGACGTCCTTCGCCACCAGAAAGTAGGTTTTCATGAATGCTTCGACGGCACGGCGTGGATTGTCGTCGGTGAAATGCATCGCCTTTGCGAGTTCCGGCTGGACATCGAAAGACAATCGTTCCTCCGCGCGCCCCACCAGATAGTGCAGGCGCACGCGCACGTCCCACAGGAATGCTTCGGCTTTCTGAAACGTCTTGTATTCGTCCCTGGTGAAGACGTTGTGCTGCACCAAAGCTGCCGCATCGTCGACGTGATAGAGATATTTCCCGATCCAGTAGAGCGTCTGCAGGTCACGCAGTCCGCCCTTGCCCTCCTTGATGTTCGGCTCGACGAGATAGCGGCTCTCGCCTTGGCGCCGATGGCGCTCGCCGCGTTCGGCGAGCTTGGCTTCGACAAAGTCCTGGCCGCTCCCCGTGGCGACCTCGCTCCAGAATTTCTTGCGCAATTCCTCATAGAGCTTTTCGTCGCCCCACAAATAGCGGGCCTCGAGAATCGCGGTGCGGATGGTGCTGTCCTGCTTGGAGAGCCGCACGCATTCGCCGAGCGAGCGCGTGGCGTGGCCCACTTTCAGCCCGAGATCCCAGAGCATGTAGAGGATAAATTCGATGACGCTCTCGCCCCACGGCGTCTGCTTGAACGGCCGCACGAAGAGCAGATCGATGTCCGATCCCGGCGCAAGCTCGCCGCGGCCATAGCCCCCGGTCGCAATGACGGCGATGCGTTCGGCGTCCGTCGGGTTTTGCGCGTAATAGAAGTGCTTGGTGGCGAAATCGTAGATCACCTGGATCGCGGCGTCTTGCAGCGCCGAAAGCGCGCGCGCCGCGGCGAGCCCGCTTAGAGCTCCTGACTCGACGCCGGACTTCACCGTGGCGCGAGCGTCCAGGAATGCGCCTTTGATCAGCGCAAGCGCGTCCTTGCGCAGGCTTGCCTTGTCGGATGACGCGTGTGCAAGCGCGGTCAGGGCGCGTCGCAATGCGTCCGCGTCCAACAGCCGATCAATGTCGTGGCCTGCGTCGCCCAAGCGAGGTCCTTTGTGCGCTTGCGAACAATGCCATGTCCCGCAGGCGTTAGCGAGAAGGCCCCAAAAAAGCCAAACGGCGCGGAATTGCTCCCGCGCCGTTCGACAAGCTTCTACGGTATCAAGGGTTCAGACGACCTTGAGATTGACAGCCTTGGGGCCGCGCTTGTCGGCTTCGACTTCAAAGCTGATGCGCTGGCCCTCGTTCAGGCCGCGCAGTCCCGCCGCTTGCACGGCGGTGACGTGCACGAACACGTCCTTGCCGCCATCTTCGGGCGCGATGAATCCAAAACCTTTCGTCGTGTTGAAGAACTTAACTTGACCAATCATTACGGCTTTCTCCTGAAAGCATTTGAGTTGCCAGGCGGACACAGTGTCCAGCATGGTCATCGGGGCAGCGACTTGTTTCAGGAAAAGCGTCGTCGTGCCGTCACAAGGGACAAGCAAGAAACTTCTCTAAAGGCTGCGCGGCCACGATTGCGCGGCGATATAAAGGCTCGCCGGAATCAAGGCAAGTCACCAGCTTTCGTCGAGCGGAATATGTCCCGGCTGTGCCGCGACGCGCGTCAGCCATTTCGTGACCGCGGGATATTCCGAAAGATTAAATCCGCCATCGGCCGCCGAGTGGGTGTAGCCGTACAACGCGATGTCGGCGACGGAGTAGCGCGCCCCGCCGAACCAGTCGTGTGTTTTCAAATGCGTGTTCATCACGCCCAGCGCCGCATTGCCTTTGTCATGCCACTCGCCGACCAGGTGCTCTTTCTTAGCGAGGTCTTCCTTGGCCGCGAATTTGAGCCAGAAGCGCGCCACGGCGATGTAAGGTTCGTGGCTGTACTGTTCGAAGAACATCCACTGCAGGGCCCGCGCGCGATCCCATGGGCTTTCCGGCGCAAGCTTCGTGCCTTCGGCGAGATACCAGATGATGGCGTCGGATTCCGGCAGGGTGCGGCCATCCTCGAATTCGAGCATCGGCACGCGGCCATTCGGATTCTTGGCGAGAAAGGCGGGCTTGCGCGTGTCTCCAGCGTGAAGCGGATACTCCTTCAGCGTGAGCGGCACGCCGAGTTGTCGCGCCGTAAGGCGGACCTTGTAGCAATTGCCGGACATCTGCATTTGATGAAGCACGGGCATGATTCGTTACTCCGCAAGTCACCGCGGATCATGCACGAATCCATGCATCTCACTTATGCGGTTTGCGCTTGGCGCCTTTGCGCGCGCCTGGCGCGACGGTGCGCTCGATGACGCCGCACGCGATGCGGTCGCCGGAATTTCCGGCGGGTTGGCTGACATAGTCGTCTGCTTTCGCATGCACAATGATCGAGGCGCCATCGCGGTCGAAGATCGATTTCTTGCCATTGCCGAGCGAGACGGCATTGCTGATCACCGAAGCGTGAAGCGTGCCGTCGCCGGCGGCATATTCGTTCGGCAGATCTCCCGGATGGGGACCGTGCGGTGCGAGGAAGCCATGGAGCTTGGTCGGTTCGAAGCTGAGATCGGGACCGGCCGATGTGAAGGCGACCTTTGCATTGCAGTTGCCGGAGGTGTGGATGTGAATCGCGTGCGCGCCAGGGGGAAGACCTTTCAAGTCCAGCTCGATGAGAACGCCATGCGACGTTGCGATGAAGTTTGCGAGTCCGACCGCGTGACCGTCGCGGCCGACGAGATGCGCCACCGCCCGCGCCTTGGAAGCCGCCGCGTATACCGAAGAAGCCATTGCCAGCGTTCCAAGAGCGACCCCGACTGCGCGCACATAGGCCCATGCCTTCATGGTGTTCCCCCAAATGATGGGGGAACGTTGCAGCTTTACCTTGTCAAGCAAAGCTTGACATTTGCGTCAAGGAGGGCTTGACTGTCAGGGCTGACCTGACAGGAGTTCATCGTGAGCGCGAAGCCGAATGCCCCGAGCGAGTCGTCCGACACGCTCTACTGTTCGTTCTGCCGTAAGTCGCAGCATGATGTGAAAAAACTCATTGCCGGACCGGCTGTCCTTATCTGCGATGAGTGTGTGGCGCTGTGCGTGAAGATCATCGACGAGACGCCCGATGCGACGCCGGACAAGCCGGTGACGATGCAGAAGTGGCAGGACATGCCGACCGAGAAATTCCTGAAGATCCTGTCGGCGCAGGACCAGATGTACCGGGAGGTGCGCGACCGCGTGCAGCAGACCGTCGACATCCTGCGCAAGCGCGAGGTGAGCTGGGCCGACATCGCCAGCGCTCTGAACGTCTCGCGTCAGGCGGCGTGGGAACGCTTTTCGTGAACGCCGCGGAACTCGAGCGCTTCATCGAAGCTCGAGCCATCGTGTTATCCCCCGCACTCGACGGCGCGACACGCAATCTCTCACCGTTCGATCCTCTGCGACAACGGCTGCGTGGTACGGGACTCGTCATGCTCGGCGAGACGAATCATTTCGTTCACGAGAAGAGCGATTTTCGCCTGCTCCTTTCGTGCGTGCTGATGTCCGAAGGCTGGGCGTGCTTCCTCGAGGAACTTGGCTACAGCGACGGCATTCGCGTCGATCGATATCTGAGATCCGGTGACGAGCACGAACTCGAGCGTCTTCCCTCTTTCGGCTACACGGCACACTTGCGCAGCGACCGTGATGACCGGCCAGGCGGCATCCTCAAATCGGAGGCCTATCCGACCGAGGCGTTTCTGTGGGAACAAAAACGCTTCTATCGCGGGCTGCGCAGCGAAGCGGCGCGAAACGGTGTTCAGGTTCACCTCGCAGGCATCGACATCGATGGTCTGCCGGGCGGTTCGTACGAAGATGTTGCCGAGCTCATTCCGGCAGCGGTGTCAAAGTCGCACCCGTTCCTCGAAGCCCTGCGCCGCGTTCCCAACGAGTCTGCCGGCGATGAAGCTGCTCGACTTCGCACGGCGCTTCGGCTCTTGCCGGAGGATTGGCCGAGCGAGATCGCGGAATCTGTGCGGGCGTTGAGCGAAAGTCTGGAATACATCGCGATGACATACTCCGCGCAAAGCCATGACGCGCTTCGTCCGGGCATGGCCTTTCGCGAATCCGCGATCAAACGTCGCTTCAGGGCGGCAAAAACGAAATTTGCGGACGCCAAACTCGTTCTGATGGCGCACGCACTGCATCTCGCAAAGGACGACTCTGCGATCACAGCGGGCGGCGTCGGTCCGGGCGGCGGCCAGACTTCATCGCTTGGTCACTGGCTCACGCAGGAAGAGAAGGAAGCGACGTTCTCGGTCTGGATGCTCTATGGCGCCGGCGAAGACAGCCAGCCGCTTGCGAGTCTGCCACGGCGGGCAAATTTTCCGGCGCGCAGTCTGAACGCCATGCTGTCGCGCCAGGGAAAGGCGTTCTTGTTCTTTCCGACCGACGCGCCGGAACTTTTTCGCCCGCCATGCGTAGTCGGTCACATGTATAACGCGCTTTTCGAGACTTCACTTTTGCTTCAGGCCGACGCAGTCGTTTTCTTGCCACATGTGACGCCCCTCAGGCGTGCATAGACGCGGAAATCCTCCAAAAGACCGCGATTTCGCCACAGGGTGAGCCTATGATCGCGCAGCAATCAGGGAGAAAGAACCATGCGCAAATCCCTTAGCACCGCTCTGCTCGTTCTGGCCGCCGCAGCTGGCGGTTCAGCCGTCGCCGATCCCATGGCCATGGACAAACCGGTTCAGATGAACGGGCTTGAAGCCGTCTGCACCGGCGTCGGCGAGACGAAGGACGACCCGCAATGGCTGAGCTATCCGGTCCGCATCGAATTCTCCAACGGCGGCGCACAATATCTCTCCGGCGCCACCGTCAGGATCAGCCATGGCGCCGACACGGTCGGCTCGCTTGATTGCCCCGGCGCGTGGGTGTTGCTGCGCGGCGCTCCCGGTGAGTATCGCGTCGATGTCACGATCGACAACTCTTCGGCCAAAGCAGTCGACGCGTCATTCCGGATGGGAAGCGGCCCGCAAAAGCGCATCGTGCTGCGCTTCCCGGATTTCCAACCGAACCAATAGTTACAGTCTCAACTCGCGCACGATGTCTTCGGCGCGGTTGAAGTCGCTGAAGCGGATCCAGCGCGGCTTGATGCGGACCCAGGTGATGCCGGGCCAGCTTTCGCGCGTCGGGCCATCCGGCCATTGGGCGTAGTAAATGCGCTTCAGGGCAACAAGATCGTCACCTTTCGGCTCGTCTGCGATGCCCTCCAGCTGAACGCTCTGTTCGTTGTCCCAGCCGATCACGAAAGAGACCCGGGGATCGCGGCGCAGATTCACTGCTTTGCGAGTCTCCCCGAGCGTGTCGAAATAGATTTCCAGGTCCGGCGAAACGGCGATGCCGACCAGCGCCGACTCGGTCGCGCCGTCGCCTTGCACCGTTGCGATCACGCCATAGCGTTGGCGGGCGATGAAGGCGTGCAGTTCGGCCTTGGTCAGCGCGCTCACACCATCACCTGACCGGCAACCTCTTCGCGCTCTTCGTCTTCCGCGCTCTCGATGATGCGCCGCTTCTTCCAGTCGCCGCGGGCGAACCAGATCATGCTGACGATCGCGGTCAGGACGTTGGCGATCGGAAACGCCCACCAGATGCCGTGCGCGCCCTGGTGCGCGCGTTCGGCGAGCACGAAGGCCAACGGGAATTGCAACACCCATTGCGAAACGAGGCTGATCACCATCGCCGCGAACATGTTGCCGCTGGCACGCAACACGCCCATCAGCGCGAATTGAACACCGACAAAGCCGAAGCTCCACGAGACGGTGCGGATGAACACGCTGGCCTCGTGGATGACGGCTTTGTCGTGCGGCACGAAGAACGCCGCGACATGGTTGGCGAAGGCGAAGGCGACGATTCCCACTCCGGTCAGCGCCGAAAAGGTGATGAGCGCCGCGAAGCGCGCCACGGCTTCGGCGCGCTGGATATTGCCGGCCCCGATATTCTGGCCGACCAGCGTCGACGTCGCCATCGAGAAGCCCATCGCAGGGATGACGACGAATTGCAGGACATTGCCGCCGACGCCATAGGCGGCGGTCGTCACGGTGCCGAAACTGGTGATCAGGAACATCATCATCGTGATGCCGAGCCCTCGGGCCGAACCTTCGATCGCCGCCGGATAGCCGAGATTGAAGGCGCGCGCGATGAACGCGGGATCGGGTCTGAGCTCGCGAAGCTTCAGACTGATGCCGTAGCGCCCGGACGTCAGCAGCGTGATCGCGACGATCGCCGCAACGGTCTGGCTCACCATCGTTGCCAGTGCCGCGCCGACCACGCCCCAGCCGAAATAGAAGATGAAGAGCGGATCGAGGACGAAGTTGATGAAGACCGAGCCCGAGATGATGTAGAGCGGGACGGTCACCTGTCCCACGCCGCGCATCTGCGACTGGAAGCAGAAATAGGCGAAGGCGAGCGGCAGGCTCAGGAACTGCACGCGCAGGAAACCGAGCGCGTTGTGATAGACCTCGGCGTCGACTTCCATCAGCTCCAGCAAGTATGGCGCGATGACGAAGCCGATCAGGCCGAGAACGAGCGACACGGCGACGACAGTGAGAAGCGTCTGGCCTGCGACGTGATCCACCATCTCGCGGTTGCGCGCCCCGACATATTGCGCGATCAGCGTCGAGCCGGCGATGGTGAAGCCCATGCCGAGCGACACCATCAGGAACATCAAGGGCATCGAGACCGACACCGACGCGACCGCGGCCGCGCCCAACCGCCCGACCCAGAACGCGTCGACCAACTGATAGGCGATCTGCAGGATGTTGCCGCCCATGATCGGAAAGGCGAGCAGGAAGAGCGAGCGTCCGATCGGCCCGTGCAGCAGCCTGGGATCGAAGGCGCGGCCGCCAAAGCCGCCGACCGCCCGGTTCCGGGCAGACAGATCCGGCGGCGTCGGTTCCTGGTCCTTGTCGGGAGTCATTCCTTGAGTTTCCGTAATCGTGAGTGCCTTGGCAACGCAGTGAGAACGGCAAAGACAAAACGGCCGGCGGGGATTTCTCCGCGCCGGCCGCTTCGCAGAATTTGAAGCGTCTTCAGACCGCTTTCAGGTTCACGGCCTTGGCGCCGCGCGCATCCGGCTGGATGTCGAACGAGACCTTCTGGCCTTCGTTCAGCGAGCGCATGCCGGCCGCTTCGACGGCCGTGGCGTGCACGAACACGTCCTTGCCGCCGCCTTCCGGCGCGATAAAGCCAAACCCTTTTGCAGTGTTGAAGAACTTCACGGTTCCGATGGTCATTTCACTTTTGTCCTAGTCACTTGGATTACGCGCCGGCACATGCCGACGCGGTACGGAAAACGGCCATCAGGAGAGGAAGTGTTGCTGTCTCGTCCAGGCGCGCACTTGAGGCGGGCAGGGCTTTAGTAACAGTGCGCTTTCTCTGACGGGACGCCGTCTACGTTGGCGCCCATATAGGCTTTTGGGCGCGCCAAGGCAATCGCGCGGCCAAAATCGTGATTCAGCGGATCTTTGCCGGCGCCGACCTCTTCTTCTTAATCTGTTTAACAGGTTGTTCGGCCGCGCGTTTCAAAGCAGCTTCGGCATCGGCGGCTTCCTTGGCAAGGCGCAGCGCGCGCAGCTTGGCGGTCCGGTTGTCGAAGGCGGTGCGTTCCTGTTCGAGCTCTTTCTTCACCATCGCATCGCGCTGCTCGGAGGCGGTGAAATGCGTGTTCGCCTTGCGTCTCGCGCTGTCGCGGATATCGGTCGGGTTCGCCATGGCGGACTCCTTGTCTTACGCGGGGTCCGGGTCCGCGACGGCGGAGAGGGGCTCTGCGGTTTTCGGGGCGGGCGCGCCTGCCGCTTCGGAGGGCTGCGCGGTGACCGTTCAAGCAACAGTCTAGCGCAAAATGCTGCGCTGCGGGGGAAAATCTGAACCATGGTAAAGTGTCCGGATTGCAGGCACTTTTGCATCGTGACTCATCGCTGCGGTCAAACGTGACCGTCAACTGGGGGAGACGTCCATGCTTCGTATTCTCGTTGTCGCGACAGCATTGCTGTTGGCCGCGCCGGCCATCGCATCCGAAAAAGATGACGCGATGGTTCCGATCAAGGCCTTTGTCGACGGCATCAACAAGGGCGACATGAAGGCCGCCGCGGCCGCGCATGTCGAGGCGCCCTCCATCATCGACGAATTCGCGCCGCATCACTGGTCGTCGCTCGACACCTGGGCCGCCGACTACGGCAAGGATTCGCAGCGTCTCGGCGCCAGCGACGGTCGCCTGACGATGCACAAGGTCCATCGCCTGACGATCGAAGGCGACGCCGGCTATGCCGTGATCCCGACCGACTACTCCTACAAGGTGAAGGGCAAGACCATCGTCGAGCATGGCACGATCACCTACGCGCTGACGCGTGCCGGCGGCAGCTGGAAGATCGCGGCCTGGTCGTTCAGCTGGTGACTTCCCCCACCGTCTTGCATCGCTCGCGCGATGCAATTCACCTCCCCCGTAAACGGGGGAGGAAAACGTTGTCGCGATGAAACCATGGATCCGTTGAACCCGGAAATCTTCGCCCATGTCCGCCTCGTCCTGGGCTTCGTCATCTCGCTGTCGATCGCGCGGCTTCTCACCGGCGTGTCGCGCTTCATCCAGCATCCGGAAAAGCTCACGGTCTATCCGGTACACCTGATCTGGACGATCTCGATGCTCTTCATGCTCGTCCACTTCTGGTGGTGGGAATTCTGGCTGACCGACATCAAGCGCTGGACCTTTCCGATCTACGGCTTCCTCATCCTCTTCACCGTCGCGCTCTATCTGCTTTGCAGCCTGCTTTATCCCGACAATCTCGAGGAATATGCCGGCTACGAGGATTACTTCTATTCCCGCAAGCGCTGGTTCTTCGGCCTCTTCGCGCTCACCTTCGTGTTCGACTTTGCCGACACGCTTTTGAAGGGCGACGAGTATCTCGCCTGGTTCGGCCTCGAATACCTGATCCGCGCGCCGACCTACATCGCGATCAGCATCGTTGCGATGTTCACCGAGAACCGCAAATTCCACTGGACGTTCGCGATCCTCAACCTGGTCTATCAGGTCTCGTTCGCGACACGCCTCTTCATGACGCTGAGCTAGCGCATCCGGTTGAAGCTGTTCCAGATCGCGCCGCCCAAAGTCGCCACGATGAACGCGGCGGAGAACGCCACCGCGATGAGGACGAGGGCGCGGCCGATCTCGAACGGTTCGACCTCGGTGTTCGGCGTGAAGAAGTGAATGCGTAAGGCAAAATCGACCAGCGTCTGCCCGAAGCCGGCTGCGACCACGAGGACCCAGCCGATATGCACGATGGCCACGAGGCTGCCGAATGCGAATCCCAGCTTGATGGGGTTGACCATGACGACGACTCCCTGTGCAACGCGTCATTGTCGCCGATTCGCAGCCGTTCTGCTTACAGCGGATCGTCAGGCTCGGGAGGAGCATGTGGAGTCCCACCTCATCCTGAGCTTGCCCGCCTACGCCAAGGCTTCGGCGGGTCGAGTGCATTTCACAGTCCGCCAGAGCTTCAGCGGAGGCGGATCGAAGGATGAGGGCGCTCGCGAACGATTGCTTCGTAGACGTCGATGCCTCGACACGATAATTGTGCGTCGATTTTTTGCGTTTCCTCATACCCTCCCCCCATCAAGAAATTCACCCGCTTACCGTCATCGCGCGGCCCTGCGCTTGCCCGCCTACGCCAAGGCTTCGGCGGGTCGAGTGCATCTCGCTGTCCGCCGGAGCTTCAGCGCAGGCGGATCGAAGGATGAGGGTTCGGGGCGACCCATCGCGAAATGCCATTTTTTGCGCGTTTTTCGACATTCAATTCGCCGATTTCGCGCCCAAGCCCTTGGCGCCGAAACGAAAAGCACGTGGATAGCGCGCGTAAATCCTCGTTCGAACCCTCCCGAAAGCTTCGTCCGGAGACATAGGAATGAATTCCAGAGCGTCAAGAGGGGCGTTGGCGATTTATGCCGTCTATTTAGGATGGACCCGCCACAAGACCTGGGAGGCCGCCATGTGCCGCAACATCAAGACGCTCCACAACTTCAAGCCGCCAGCAACGGACGACGAAGTGCGCGCCTCGGCGCTCCAGTTCGTGCGCAAGCTCTCCGGCTTCAACCGGCCGTCGAAGGTGAACCAGGCCGCGTTCGATCGCGCGGTGGAGGACGTGACGCACGCCGCCCATCACCTGCTCGACGCGCTGGTGACGACGGCCCCGCCGCGCGACCGCGAAATCGAGGCGGCCAAGGCGAAGGCGCGCAGCGCGGAGCGGTTTGGGGTGGCGGCGAGGTAGGGCCCGCCATGCGATTCCCGTGATTTCATCCTAGGCATATCAAAGGATGATGTTGCGCGAGAAGACATATGCACAATGAGACGTGATCGAAAGCGAGCCGCGAATGCAGAAATTTTTCAGACACTCCGCCTCAACGGTATGGGCCGCGTCGTGGCTTATAGCGGTTGCTGTCGTGACAATAGAGTTGTTGGGATGGCTTAAAAACGCGAGATGGCATACCATTACTTCACTTGATTTGTTCAAAGTCCTTGGCACGCCGATAGTTCTTTCAAATTGGGCGGGAGTTCAGAAAATAGAGAGTTTAATATTGTCCGCTTCATTCATCGACGTAGTGCTCGCATCTGGCTTTTCATTTGCTCTGTTGTTGTCGATGTTTGGTCGCCCTCGTCGAAGATAGCTACCGCAGTATGTTTGGTAATCAGCAACCGCGTCTGAAACCGATCGGCTTGCGGTCAGCGCTATTACGCATCCACGCGGACCTCCTAAAGGTGCATGCAAAGACTTATTTGTTTGACCGATACTCCATCGACAGACTGTCTTTGTTCGAGAAATTGGTGATAGCACTGGAGGACCGGCGCTTTCTGCGTCATGCGGGAATCGACTGGAAGTCCGTTGTCCGCGAACTCGTAAAGTTCGTAACATTTCAGAAGCACGGGGGCGCGAGCACAATAGATATGCAGTTTGTTCGTACTGCAACCGGCTATCGCAAACGGACACTGCGAAGGAAAGCCTACGAACTTATTCTAGCCACCTTCATTCAATATCGATACAGCAAAGTTGAGATTTTGCGCGCCTATGTGCGATGCGCTTTTTTCGGCTCGCGGCTGATAGGTGCCGAAGCCGCATCTAACAAGATCTTCGGTTTGGCAAGCGACAGGCTCAGTTTGGATCAAGCTGCTTTTCTAGCAGCCATGTTGGTCTACCCACGCCCACTACGGGAAACCGATCTATGGCGGAGCAATGTCGTCAGAAGGGCGAATTATGGAGTGCGAGTATACGTCGCGAATAAAAAGAGCTTTGATCAAATCCCAGGTTGAAAAGTCCTTCAAATCGCCCCAGCGATAGTGAATTCTTCGACCAAAATAAGTGTGAGAGCGTACCTTCTCGAGTTCGCTAACCAAATCTCGGCTGAATCGGAAAATTCGGGCCTGCAAGTTGTCCAGCTCCACGCGAATTGGCTCAACTTCCTCGCGCGATACTGGTGCATCCATTCGTCGACGCCGCACAAGTGCTTCAATCTGCGAACCCAAGCGAACGAATTCCTTCTGAACACTTTCCTCAAGATCTTTGGCGAAGCCATAAGAAGTGTAGAAAGTAAGGCGAACGTTGTAGGAATTGATGCTTTCATTCCATCTTATTAGCGACTTTTCGTAGTCGAGTAGCCTTCCTTCCATTTTTTCGAGTGGGAATGTCCTCACTGAAGCAAGTAGGCGCCTCATTTGGAAGTGGCGTGCGCCCATCGTTTGCGCGAGTTCTTCGCAGAGTTCTCTAAGCGCAAAATATTCTTTTTCACGGCCCAATAACTGTTGCTGTTGGAGCCAATTTCGTTGCTGCCACTGCTGCAACAACCTGTTGCCAATAAGGCCTGTGAGGACAAAGGACAGTGCAATTGCAACTAGCGTTTCCAAGGACGGCAATCTCCAACCCTTATACTTCAGGTTACACTCAGAGACGGGTTACTGCCACGCAAATCAATTCGGATTTTGGGTGAGCAGCTTGGTGTGGGCTAACTTTTGAACCTAGGCCCGAGAACGAACCTTCGACGTGCTTCAATCATAATCTTATGACGTAGCGCTTGAGTTAGCGAATTGAATATGACGACCTCATGCGCGAAACTCGTCGTAATCGATCTGTCCACCGGACGTCCCGATTCCAAAAAGCTCTCGCCCCGGTGGAAAATTTCAATGAGCCTACCCCGACTTTCATACATTTCATCCAACGACTGCAGAAGATTTGGAAAATAAAGACTTAGATACATCTGCAGGTCTCTGAACGCACGAACGTTCTCGGGTTCCTTGCTGGCGAATTCATAGTAGGTAGTTCGAGAGATTCGGCCGTTTAGCAGCTTTTCCATGTCAAGAAACACTATGTCGAGCATCGTAGTGAAATCTTGTGCGGACGCGTACGCCCGTTCAATCTTATCCAGAAGAATTTCATCTCGTTTCAGCATACGAACTTGAAAAAAGGACGCGAGTGCTCCGGCGCAGGCACTGAGCAATATTGTGAGGACCGAGAGTCCTGCCATCATCCATCATGCTCCACCGATACTTCGATAACTTCGAGAACTTTTATGCACGCCAATGCCTGTCTGACAGGCCCACTACCTACTCCTACTCCCAAACGTTTTCGGCATGTTCGGGCGGCCGGCGCGTTTCATGCGCGTACGCGACGTCTTCTGGTGCTTCGGTCCGCGCTCGGGCTTTCGGTCCGGGTCTGACTCGGCCCCATCGCGCACCGCCTTCATGAAGGCGTCGTCGACCGAGCGTTCGACGTCCGACTGCCGCGCGAAGGGATCGTCCGCGATCGCGAGCTCCACCGCCTGCAGCCGCTTCAGTTCGTCGCGCAGCCTGGCCGCTTCCTCGAATTCGAGATCGGCGGCGGCTTCCTTCATTCGCTTCTCGAGATCCTGGATGGTCGCCTTGATGTTGTGCCCGATATAGGCCCCGTCCGCCTCGCCCGTATCCACCATCACATGATCGCGCTCGTACATGCTGCCCATGATGTCGCTGATGTTCTTCTTGATGCTGGCCGGCGTGATGCCGTTGGCTTCGTTGTAGGCGCGCTGCTTCTCGCGCCGCCGCGCCGTCTCGGCCATGGCGCGCTCCATCGAGCCGGTGACGTGATCGGCATAGAGCACGACCTTGCCGTCCACGTTGCGCGCCGCGCGCCCGATGGTCTGGATGAGCGAGGTCTCGCTACGGAGGAACCCCTCCTTGTCGGCATCGAGGATGGCGACCAGCGCGCATTCCGGAATGTCGAGACCCTCGCGCAGCAGGTTGATGCCGACGAGCACGTCGAAGGCGCCGAGGCGAAGATCGCGGATGATCTCGATGCGCTCGAGCGTCTCGACGTCGCTGTGCATGTAGCGCACGCGGATGCCCTGCTCGTGCATGTATTCGGTCAAATCCTCCGCCATCTTCTTGGTCAGCGTGGTGACGAGCGTGCGATAGCCGCGCTTGGCCACCTCGCGGCATTCGGCGATGAGATCGTCGACTTGCGACTCCACCGGTCTAATCTCGACCGGCGGATCGATGAGTCCCGTCGGGCGGATCACCTGCTCGGCAAAGACGCCGCCGGTGCGCTCGAGCTCCCAGCCGCCTGGCGTGGCGCTGACATAGACGGTCGAGGGACGCATCGCGTCCCACTCCTCGAACTTGAGCGGGCGGTTGTCGACGCAGGAGGGGAGGCGGAAGCCGTATTCGGCGAGCGTCGATTTCCGGCGATAGTCGCCGCGATACATGCCGCCGATCTGCGGCACGGTGACGTGGCTTTCGTCGACGAAGACGAGCGCCTGGTCGGGGAGATATTCGAACAGCGTCGGCGGCGGCTCGCCCGGCTTTCGTCCCGTGAGCCAGCGCGAATAATTCTCGATGCCGGCGCAGCTTCCCGTCGCCTCGATCATCTCGACGTCGAAGTTGGTGCGCTGTTCCAGCCGTTGCGCCTCGAGCAGCTTGCCGTTGGCGCGGAAGTCGGCGAGACGCGTGACGAGCTCGGCCTTGATGCCCTTCAACGCCTGCTGCAGCGTCGGGCGCGGCGTCACATAGTGCGAGTTCGCGTAGATCTTGATGCTGTCGAGCCCGCCGGCCGGCTTTCCGGTCAACGGATCGAACTCGGTGATCGAATCGACCACGTCGCCGAAGAGTTCGACGCGCCAGGCGCGGTCTTCATAGTGCGCCGGAAAGATATCGAGCGTGTCGCCGCGCACGCGGAAGGCGCCGCGCACGAAATTGTTGTCGTTGCGCCGGTATTGCAGCGCCGAGAGGTCGCGCATCAGATCCATGCGGTCGAGTTTCTTGCCGCGCGCGATGGTGAGCGCGGTGCCCGAATAGGTCTCGACCGCGCCGATGCCGTAGATGCACGAGACCGAGGCGACGATGATGACGTCGTCGCGCTCCAGGATGGCACGCGTCGCCGAATGGCGCATGCGGTCGATCTCCTCGTTCACCGAGGAATCCTTTTCGATATAAGTGTCGGTGCGCGGGATATAGGCTTCCGGCTGGTAGTAGTCGTAATAGGAGACGAAATATTCGACGGCGTTCTCCGGGAAGAAATTCTTGAACTCGCTGTAGAGCTGCGCCGCCAGCGTCTTGTTGGGCGCGAGGATGAGCGCCGGGCGCTGCACCGCCTCGATCACCTTGGCCATGGTGAAGGTCTTGCCCGAACCGGTGACGCCGAGAAGCACCTGGTCGCGCTCGTTGGCGTTGGCGGCTTGGACGAGTTCCCGAATCGCGGTCGGCTGGTCGCCGGCGGGCTCGTATTCGCTCACCAGCTTGAAGCGGATGCCGCCTTCGGATTTCTCCGGCCGCGCCGGGCGATGCGGCACGAAGCCGGCGAGTTCCGCGCCCGTCGCACCATGCAGCGGCAAGTTCCCGATGGGAACCACCTGTTGCTCGCCGACGAATTCCGCCGCCGCCTCGGCCATACCCTTGGAGCGCGCGCTCCTGCGCGGAACCCTGCCGTTGTTGTGTGCCATGGCGACAATATAGTCCGCGTTCGCGCTTTGTGCAGCCCGTTCTGCTGACAACAATTGTCAGGAGCGGAGCGTCAGGAGTGGCCTGGCGGGAGGAGGCGGCGTTGCTGCATGGCGGCGATGGCGTTTCGAAGCATCTCCTCGCTGTCGAGCATCTCGGTGAAGCCGGCGCGCCTGAGCTTGACGGTCGAGACCAGGAACGGCGGCCGCGCGGCATCGCCCGACATCAAAAGATCGACATAGTCGAGCGACTTGCCGGCGAACGCCATCAGGTCGGGCGCGGCGAGATCGTATTTCCGCCTAATCGCGTCCCATTCGCCCGAGCGCGGCGGCAAGTCGCGCGCCAGAAGCGCGGGGCGATCCTCGCCAACTTTCATGCCGAGCGCATCCGCGATCGCGCCCCAGACATTCTTCCACACCATCACGTCGCCGTTGGTGATGTTGAACGCCTGGTTGCGCGCGGCGTCTGCCTCGCCCGCCCAGCGGATGGCGCGGCCGATGAGATCGGCATCGACGCCTTCGAAGACATTGCCGGGACCGCCGGGGAAATGCAGCGGCTCGCCCCGCTCCTTGAGCAGCGCGCCATAGAGCCCGAAGGCGGCGATGGGATTCATCGCCGCGCCCAGCGCATCGCCGAAGATGATCTGTGGACGGATGATCGTGAAGCTCCACTTTTGTCCGCGCTGCTTCTCGCGCAGATAGTCTTCCTGGTTCCAGTAGAAGTTCGGCTGCGACTTGAATTCGTCGCGGTCCTCGCGCGCCGGCAGCGGGATCGCGCGCACATGCGCGCCATAGGCCTTGGTGCCTTGCAGCAGCGTGACGTGCTTCAAGTCCTTGGCAACGGCCGAGAGCGGCTCGAACAAATTCTTCAGCATCGCGTCGTTCTTTGCGATCTGCTCGGGATCGAGCCAGCTGGCCAAGAGCCCGCCCTCCTTCTCATAGAGCGCGGTGAAGACGAGATGCGTCACGCCGTCGAGTTTGGAGAAGATCTTGCGACACGCTTCGGCATCGAAGAGATCGGCCGCCACGAAGCGCACGTTCCCCACACCTTCCGGCGCGTGGCGCGCCGTCGCGATGACATCGCAGTCGCTGGCCAAGGCGCGCACCGCGCCGCGTCCCACCAGACCGGATGCACCGGCGATCAGAACCTGTTTCATCGTCGCGTCTCCCTAATGCGATGCTCGCGCCTGTCGCGCGTGCGCGCAAGCGTCGTGTTGTCATTCGCCAAAGCGAAGCGATATAGGGGGCCATGAGCGAACATGCCCTCAATATTCCCGACAAGGTCCGCCGGACTGCCATGTCCATGGGCGGCGAGGCATGGCTTTTGTCGCTCCCCGAACAGCTTGCCCACATCGCGCGCGACTGGTCGCTCACGCTTGGCGAAGCCTCCGGCGGCGGCACCGAGGCCTATGTCGCCTTCGCGAAAACGCGCGACGGCGAGGACGCGGTGCTCAAGCTCACGATTCCCGGCATCGATCCGACGCGCCAGGAACTGCGCACGCTACGCGCGGCGAACGGTAGGGGCTATGTCAAGCTGCTGCGCGGCGACGAGACGGCGAACGTCATGCTCTTGGAAAAACTCGGGCCGCAACTGCATGCGCTCGCCCTCCCGGAAGATCGCATGATGGAAATCATCTGCGCCACGCTGAAGGAAGCCTGGCACGTCAGACCGGGGGGTCCGGCGTTCGCGACAGGAGCCGAGCGGGCGCGCGAATTCGGCGGCGTCGTCGCGGCCAACTGGGCCCTTCTCGGCAAGCCGTGCCCGGAGCGTACCTTCGACGCGACGCTCGCCGCGGCGCGTCGCCGCGAACTTGCCTTCGATCCGGCGCAATCGATTCTGGCGCATGGCGATGCGCATGAATGGAACACGCTTCAGGCGCCGGGCAGCGCGACAGGCTTCAAATTCGTCGATCCCGACGGTGCGTTTGCAGAGCGCGCTTTTGATCTGGCGATTCCGATGCGCGAGTGGGGTGCGGTGATGCCGGCGGGCGATCTTCTCGCGCTCGCACGCCGGCGCTGCGACTTGCTGGCTGGCTTCACCGGCGTGGCGCGCGATGCGATCTGGGATTGGTCGCTGATTCAGCTCGTTTGGAATTCGTTCCAGCTTTTGCAGGTCGGGCTCGATGACCCTGCCATCGTCTCGCTTGCCATGGCGGATGCCTTCGTCGCGGGCGGCGTGTTCGCCGCGCGCTCGTAGAAAATCATTTCGCCTTCGGCTGCCAGAGCTCGATCTTGGTGCCGTCGGGATCGACGATCCAGGCGAAACGGCCACTCGGGTCGCTGGTGTCGTCGCGCTTCAGAATCGCGACACCGTGCGCCTTCAACCGCGCGATGACGGCGTCGAGATCGTCCACCGCGAAGTTCACCATGAACTCGCGCTGCGACGGCGCCATATAGTCCGCGGTCGCGGGGAAGGCGGTCCACACCACGACAGGCGGATGTCCGGGTGCGTCGGTCGGCAACGCCGCGCCGCCCCAGCTCTCGATCTTCAAGCCCAGCACATCGTGGTACCACGCGTTCAGAGCCTTGGGATCCTTGCTCTTGAAGAAGATGCCGCCGACGCCGGTGATGTGTCCGGCGGGATCGGCGCGAAGGCCGCTTGGCATGAGCGCAAGCATACAAGCCATGGCGACGGTCGCGAGAGTCTTTGCGGTCATCGCTGTTCTCCTCTCCCCAAACAAAAAGAATGTGGATGAATCCGTCTCGGACGCGATTCATAGAGCGTCGGCGCGCGATTGTCACAATGTGAAAAGCACCGTCCGCGCGGGGCCGATTTTGCGCCGGCGAGGGCGCGGCTTAGACTTTGGCCCTGGTTTGTCGAGGGCGGAACGACGCATGCGAACGCGCAAGTTCTTCGAGAGATGGCTGGAAGTCGTGCTCTTCAATTCGCGCTGGATCCTGGCGCCGGTCTATGTCGGGCTCGTCGTCTCGCTTCTCATGCTGCTGACGTCCTTCGTGCACGAGCTTCTCGAGGCGTTGCCGAATCTGCTGCAGATGTCGTCCGAGGAAGTCATCCTGTCCGTCCTGTCGCTGATCGATCTGTCGCTGGCGCTCAATCTCGTCTTGATCGTGGTGTTCTCCGGCTACGAGAATTTCGTCTCCAAGATCGACACCGGCGCCAGCGAGGACCGGCCGCAATGGATGGGCACGCTCGACTTCTCCGGACTCAAGATGAAGCTGATCGGTTCCATCGTCGCGATCTCGGCGATCTCGCTGCTGCGCGCGTTCATGGCGCTGGCTTCTTCGGACGCGCCGCTCGACGAGCCGCGCCTGAAATGGATGCTGCTCCTGCATCTGACATTCATCGTCTCGGGCGTTCTCTTCGCGGTGATGGATTGGGTCGCGGGCGTGACGGACGACAGCAAGGACAAGGCCCGCGCGTCGGCGGGTGTGGACTGACCGAACAGTGCTTTGTGCAGCGCCATTACTCGGCGGCATGCAGCGTCGGGATCTTGCGCGTGTCGACCAGGCGTTCGGCCTGCCAAAGATCATACGCGCCTTGCAGGTTGAGCCACAGGCGCGGTCCGTTGCCGACCAGCTTGCCGAGCCGCACTGCCATCTCCGGCGTGACCGGACGCGGGTTGTCGTGCGCAATGATGCGGTGAAGCGTCTGACGTGTAACGCCGAGCTTGGCGGCGGCACCGAGGACGGACAATCCGAGCGCGGGCAGCACGTCCTCGCGCAGTATTTCCCCCGGATGTACGGGCGGCATGCCTCGCTTACGCGCCATGATAGTCCTCCAACTCGATTGCCTCGGCCGCTCCCTCATCAAATGCAAACGTGATGCGCCAGTTCGCAGTCACGCGCATCGAATAGCGCCGCGGCGCAAATCCCTTCAGCGCATGTAACCGAAAACCCGGCACATCCAGATCGCGGATGTCTTCGGCGCCATCAAGGATCGACAAAATACGCCGAATTCTGGGTGCTGCGTTAGGGTTCACACCTGAATGATCGTTTCGTTCCCACAATGCGCGCAAGGCCTTGCTACGGAATGATCCGATCATATGTAAAGCATGACGTTACAGGAAATGACTGTCAAGCCATAAGTTACAGTCGCTCATGCCGCGCGGCGTCCGAATTCCGGATAGTAGAACTGCATCATCCGCTTTACGTAGGCGGCCAGGTTTCGATGGCCAAGCGCCAAGTCGCGCAGCCTCGACTCGAAGAATGGCGTCAGGATGCCGGCCAGCATGGCGAACATGGTGGCATCGGCGCCGCAGGCGCGCTCGCCCATCAGATAGGGCTTGTCGCCGAGAAAATCGGAGAGCGCGCCAAGCGAGCGTCCCGCCAATTCCGCGATCTCGGTATCGCTGTGGCGGCCAAGGCCATGGCCGTGGAGCACCAGACGCACACGTTCGCGTCCCGCTTCACGCGCACCATCCGGCGCGCCGTCGAAGAAATGCGCCGGTCCCTTGGCGAAGTTCGCGTCATCCATCCAGCGCGCATGCAACAGGGCGAAGTAGAGGTGATCTTCCAGCATCCGCTCCATCGACCAGGCGAGCGCGCGCTCGAAGGTCAGGAGTCCGGAATCGAAATCGACGCGATATTGCGACTCGAGATGGGCGCGGATGAAGGTCGAGTCCGCGACGATGAGCCCGTCATCGTCGATGAAGGGAATCTTGCCCTTCGGCGCCGCTTGTGGACCGCCGCGTTGCCACTTGTACGAAAGCCCACCCATTTTGAGCTGCACATCCGTCTTCATCACGAAGGGACTGGGATCGGGAAGGCCGAAAGCCGGGCCGAAGCCGAACAATGTGATCATGAGATGCCTCTCTCTGGCGGAATGGGCACTTTTCATAGTCGTGTTCTGCTGACAACATGCTGTCAGCAGTCTGGCAGCAGGATGGCCGGCATGAGACGCGCGGAACGGCTTTTCCAGATCATCCAGATCTTAAGGCGCAGCAAGCGCCGGCCGATCACGGCGAACGACATCGCCGCCGAGCTCGAAACCTCGCTGCGCACGATCTATCGCGACATCTCGCAGCTTCTGGCCGAGCGCGTGCCGATCCGCGGCGAAGCCGGCATCGGTTACGTGCTGGAGGACGGCTTCGACATGCCGCCTTTGATGCTGACAGCCGACGAGATCGAGGCCGCGATGTTGGGCGCGCAATGGGTGATGGGCCGCGGCGACAGTTCGCTGGCGCGCGCCGCCAACGATCTCGTCGCCAAGATCGGTGCGGTCGTGCCGCCGCACTTGAAGCCGCTCGCACTCGACTCGACCCTGGTCTCGCCCAACTGGAAACGGATCGAAACCGATACGGTCGACATGGCGCGCGTTCGTTCCGCCATCCATGCCCAGACCAAGATCGCGCTCACCTATCGCGACGAAAGCGGCCGCGAGACGCGGCGTACGATCTGGCCGTTCGCCGTCTCCTATTGGGATACGGTGCGCGTGGTGGTGGCGTGGTGCGAACTGCGCAAGGGCTTTCGCAGTTTCCGCACCGATCGCGTGCTCGGCGCCGAATTCCTCTTCGAACGCTATCCCGTGCCGCGCACGCGCCTGACCGCGCAATGGCGCAAGGAGATCGCCGCCACCATCAGCCGCGGCACCTACGAAAAGCACAAGGCGGCGCAACAACAACGGACGTGAAGAGCCAGACGTTGCTCCAATTGTCGTGGCCCGCCGGAGTGCGGGCCATCCAGTTTGAGCAACGCTCTCTCTTCGACAGATTTAGCTGCGCTCCATTTTTCGCTGACGACATCCTTCATCACCTGGGTGGCCCGCACTCCGGCGGGCCATGACACGGTGATTGAGTGCGTTGCTCAAACTAGGGGGCGTGCGAAGACAAAGTAAGTGACGTTCTCCTGGAATATGCCTGCGGGTCCCACTATACCGGTCGCCTCACGTTTGCATCGATTCCGATTCTTGCCACGCAAAGTTGTCAGACCACGCCGGAGCGATCCGGCAAGACGCAAAGCCGCCTCGGCCGCAATCGCGCACTCCTCGATTTCTTACATAGTAACTTTCGTGGCCGAGATTTTGCGCACCACATCGCTCGACGTTCTGGACGTGCTCATCACCATGGCGATCTCGCGCGCGAGCCTCGCGCCGAACGCCGGAGGCATCAGCCGCAATCAGCTCAGCCGCGCGCTCAATGTGCCGCCGGAAACGGTTCGCCGCCGCGTCGTCATCCTGCTCGACAAAAGGATCATCCGCGAGCGCGACAGCGGGCTCGTCGTGCCGGAGCACCGCCCTCTGGGCGCGCTCCGCAATCACGATGAACTGATCGCCCGCAACGCGCTGGCGCTACACGAGCTGGTCCTCGATCTCGAGGCTCAAGGCGTCAAGCTCGGCTGAAGCTATTTCAGCGCTTTCAGCTCGCTAGCCACTTCCGTCGCCGCCTTCGTCGCCGTCGCCATGTCCGCCGCCGCTATGCCGGCGCGCGTCGTATTGGCGGCGCCTTCCAGCGCCTTCTTCTTGGCAGCATCGCTCTCGTCGGGAATGGCACCGCTGCCGGCTCCCGCGCAGGGATTGATCTGCTTGGCGTCGAAGCCCGAGCCGCCTGGCCCGACGAGGCAGTTGAGCGTGTGATGCAGATGCGTATGCACGCCATCGAGCGCGGTCGCCTGCGACGCCAGCGTGGCGTGGGTCGCCGCCGTCGAAATCTCACCGGCAACGTCGGCTGCCATCACGGGCAGCGGAATGAGCACGAGCGCGGCAATCGCGGCGCCCAGCAGAACATCGTGTTTCTTGTCAGTCATAGCCCTCACCATACGGTTGCAAGATTGTGTTGCAGGTCTGCGGTCGCCCTGTTGTGAACCCGGTTGGCCAGGATGAACGGTACCGTCGCATTGTGGCCGTAGAAGTCTTCGTTCCACTCCTCGCGTGCCTTGACGACCGAGCCGTTGAAGGTCAGCCCGCCATAGGCGCCTGTGCCGGATGCCCACACCACGATGTCGCCGCCCTGGCCGCTGGTTGCCCCTTCGGCGCCCGAGCTCAGCGTCACGACGGTGATGCCGGCGCCGGCGCCAAGCTTGAACTCGCTGCGCTCGATGCCGCGAAGCGCGCGGTCTGTCATGATGATGAAGACGAGCTCGGCTTGTTCGAGGCCGATCTGCAGTCCGAACGAGGCAGAGGCGAGCGAGTAGAAGGCCGGCGAACTCCAGCCCTTGCCGACGCGCTTCAAGAGCACACCGTCGCCGCCTTCGGCGCCGAAGATGAAGCCGCCCTTGACCAGACGCGGCACGATCAGCACCGCCTTGGCCTGGCGCAGCATGTCGGCCGCCACCTTGAACGCCGGATCGCTCTTCAGATGCGAGACGGTGCGGTCGGCATGATCGAGCACCTCCGTCTGATCCGACGCGAGCGCGGCCGGCGCGGCGATCAAGGCGCAGGCGAGCGCCGCGGCACCGGCAAATTTCGTGAGTATGTTCATAAGCCCTCCCTCGGGGATTTTTCGCCATTTACCATACACCCAAGTGCGAGCGCGCGCGCCGCAAAACCGGAGCTTTTCCCTGCTGCAGCGCACTCTGCCGCGCTGCCGAACTTGCGCGACGACCTCTCGCCATCAAGCTGAAATTGTTTGCCCTTTTGTCCTTCCTTGACGAAGGGATTTCGCGCCACCACATGATGTGGGTCAGAGGAGATTGCGATGAGCGATGTTTCGCCTCCGCCCGCCGCACCGGTCGCGCCCATGGCCACGCCGATCGACGATACGCGCACGCTGGTCATCATCGTTTATGGACTCTATCTCGCCGCGCTTCTGTGCGTCGGATTATCCGGCATTGCCGGCGTCATTCTCGCCTACGTCAAGCGCGACGAGACGCGCGGCACGATCTGGCACAGCCATTTCGAGAATGCCATCCAAGCCTTCTGGGTCTGGCTCGGCTTGAGCGTCATCGGTCTTCTGACGGTGTGGTTCGTGATCGGCTTCTTCATCCTGATCGGGGCCTACATCTATTTCGCGTATCGCACCATCAAGGGTCTGGTGCGTGCCGTCGACTCGCAAGCCTATGTCTGAAGCGCACGCCGACATACGCAGCGACGCCGATCTGCGCACACTCCTGATCGTCATCTACGGGCTTTTCGTGCTCGCGATCTTCAACGGCCTGAGCGCGATCGTCGGCGTGATCCTCGCCTATCTGAAGCGCGACGCGGCGCGCGGCACGCCGTGGGAGAGCCATTTCCAGAACATCATCCAGGTCTTCTGGGTCGCGCTCGGCGTTGCGGCGATCGCGCTCGTTCTGCTGATCGAGGCAGCCGGCGGCTTCATCTTCTCGATGGCGACGACGAACGGCCACCCGCCGCCGCTCGTGCTCGGCTGGCTGATCGCGCTCGTGCCGGTGTTCTGGCTGGGCGCGCTGATCTTCGCGATCTGGTATCTCTATCGCACGCTGCGCGGCCTGGTGCTGACGCTCGACTCCAGACCTTACTGAGGCGATGCGAGCGTCACAACGGCTTGTGCGTTGTGTCCTTGCCAAACGTGATAAACAGCATTCGCATGTTCACTTGATTTTCCGCGCGATGCCAAACACCCGCCGGCACGATCAGCGTTTGGCCCGCAGAGAGGTCGTGTTTCTCCTCACCGGACGGGCGCTGAAAAAACATCCGCGCCGAGCCTTCCAGCACAACGAGCACCTCATCACCATGCGGGTGCATCTCCCAGTGCTTCCAGCTGCCTTCCCCTTTGGAAACGGTGACGAGCGTCCCTTGCGCGGCGGCGTTCTCACCGATCGTTTGCCAAAAGTCCGGCCCCACAGGTAATGGCGTGACACGCCCGGCGCCATCTAGTCCGAGGTACGTGGTTTCCAATTCAAATGTCGTCATGATGACCTCGCGTGCACGCTGCACGGTTTAGATTAGAAGAAAATTCCAACCCTTGGGGGCTGAACTTCCTCGCTGCAACGCGATAGGCTGCGTGCGGGGGGCTGCCCTGGATGCAGCGCAAACTGACGGCGATCCTGTCGGCCGACATGGCCGGCTACAGCGGCCTGATGGAGGCCGACGAGCCCGGCACGCTGTCGCGCCTGATGCGCAATCGCACCACGATCTTCGAACCCCAAGTCAAGTCGCATGGCGGCCGTGTCTTCAAGTTCGTTGGCGACGGCATGCTCGCGGAATTTCCCAGCGTGGTCGAGGCGGTCACTTGCGCGCTCGCCATCCAGGATGAAACGGCGCGGAGCGAAGCCAATGAGGCCGAAGACAAGCGCATTCGCTACCGCATCGGCATCAATCTCGGCGACATCATCATCGACGGCGACGACATCTACGGCGACGGTGTGAACGTCGCGGCGCGGCTGCAAGCCCTCGCGCCCGTTGGAGGCATCGCAGTCTCGGCGATCGTGCGCGACCAGGTGCAAGGAAAGGCCCCTGGCACATTCGCGGACATGGGCGAGCACAAGGTCAAGAACCTCGAGCGGCCGGTGCACGTTTTTACAGTTGCGGCCCCCGGTGCTGCCGGAGGAGGGCTATCGAACCCGCAGGTTCTTTCGCGAAGGCAGTCGAAGCGGGTGCTTTCAAGATGGACCTGGGCGGCGCTTGGCGCGGCAGTCCTGACAGTTGTGATTGCCGGCGGCCTGGCGTTTTTCCGACCGCACCCGACGGCACCGGTGAAAGCGCCGGCGCCTTCGGAGGCGCTCAGCATTGCGGTTCTTCCGTTCGACGCGCTGAGCGCGGGGCCGGATACGCGCTACTTCGCCGACAGCCTGCAGGATGAAATCGCCGGCGTTCTCTCCAGCAACGAGATCCAGACGGTGTCGCGTGACATGAGCGCGGAGCTCAGAGGTCCGAACGCGCGCCAGGCCGTCGAGCGCCTTGGGGCCCGTCTCATCCTCGATGGCACGGTGCGCAGCGACGGAAAGACCGTACACGTACGCGTTCACCTCGATGACCCGTACAAACAGGTGAGTCTCTGGTCGCGCGATTTCGACGCCGACGTGAAGGACTCCACGCTCATACAATCTCGCATCGCGTACGCGATGGTCGCGGTACTATCCTGCGCGCGCGAGGTCCTTCGGCCAAATGGAGGCCTCGCGGACCAGAACCTCGTCGGCCGCTACCTGCGAGCCTGCGACGTCTTCTCCAACTGGGATGTTCATCAAGGCTACGATGCCAAAGGCTATGCCGAATGGCTCGAGACTCAGCGAACACTGACAGTTCAAGCACCCAACTTCGCCCCTGCGCAGTACAATTATGCGACCTTCGCGGCGATTGCGGCGATGAGTTCGTCGCCCGACGCGGCTGCCGCACTGCATCGAGAGGCTGAAGTACATTTGAGTCGGGGCGAGGCAATCATTCCAAGGTCGCCTGACTCTTACGCGGTGCGGTCGCTGCTCGTGCGCGCGACGGACTGGAGCGAGCGCGAACGCTTTTTGCGCGCAGCCGTCGGGGCCGGTCCTTCATGGTCGCAGGGCAATATTTGGCTCGGCGCAATGCTTTCCGAGACAGGGCGCGTGCGGGAAGGAATGGAATTCGCGCAGCGCGCTGCTGCGGGCGAAATGGTGTTCGACTGGGGCATCTTCTCCGCCGCGATCGCTTGCTTGAGTGATCAACCCGAACAAGCGATTCGCGATATCGCGCACTTTCGCCAGCTCGTTCCCGAGAGCCTGATAGCCCAAGATTACGAACTCTTCTGTCTATCGAGCGCCGGGCATTGGGGCGAGGCGCAAAAGGCGCTGCAAAGTCTGCCTCAGCCGGATCTCGAAACGCCTTTTCGCGGCGTTGCCCTGAAGGCGTTTCTACGGGCCGCTCGTACGAAAACGCATGCGGATCTTCAGGAGGCGCGCCGCCTCGCGCTTCTGAAAGCCGATCAAGGGCTGGTCAATTTTCCGATGGCCATTTCATGGCTGTCGGCTCTGGGACTCGTGAACGATGCCCTCAATTTGGCGCAGCGGTGGGATCCCAACAAGGCTGGTCTCAATTCCAATGCATTCATGTTCGGTCCGCTTACAAGGAACATGCGTCGCGACCCGCGCTTCATGCAACCGGCTGCGAGACTAGGCTTGGTCGACTACTGGCGGACGAGTGGCCACTGGCCCGACCACTGCGCGGAGCCGGGCTGGCCGTATGACTGCAAGGCTGTGGCAGCGACGCTCAAATAGTCTTGACCTCAGGCCTTGACCGACGGGCGCTTTCCCGTGCGCTCGAACCAGCCCGCGATGTTCTTGAATTCGGGATTGAGCGGCTGGCCGACCTGGCCGCCGAAATCGATGAAGCAATAAAGCAGGATATCGGCGAGCGTGAAGCGCTTGCCGACGACGAATTCCTTCCCCGCCATCTGTCCGTCGAGCCATTTGATGCGATCCTGCGCGATTTTCTTGAGACCGTCGGCGGCTTCGGGAACGGTGACGATGCGGTTCTGGAACAGTTGCAAGCCCTGGCTGAAACGGAAGCCGTTCGCCATCGGCTCGCAGATGTTGAGATCGATGCGCCGGGTCCACATCCGTGTCTCGGCTTTTTCTTCCGCGTTCGAGCCGATAAGAGCGGGCTTCGGGTTCTTGTCCTCGAGATATTCGCAGATCACCGTGATCTCGGAGACGAATTGGCCGCTGTCGAGCTCCAGCGTCGGCATCTGGCCGTGCGGGTTGCGCTTCAGATGCTCGCCTTCGCGGTTCTCGCCCTTCATCAGGTTCACTTCCTGCGTCGGCAGCGAGATGCCTTTTTCCGCCATGAACATGCGCACCACGCGGGGGTTGGGACCGATCGAATTGTAGAATTTCATGGCGTGTCTCCCTTGAGTGTGCCGGACCCTAGTGTCCCGATTTCGCAGGGTCAAACATTCCCCCGCGGCAAAGAAAAGGGCGGGGATTGCCCGCCCTCTGCTTACATCGGCAAAGGCTTCGCTAGCCGCCGATATCGATGACCGCGCGACGGTTCTGCGGTTCGCGCACGCCGGGACCGGTGGGCACCATCGGGTCGTGGAAGCTCTTGCCTTCGATGGCGATGCCGTTGCCGTCCATGCCTTCGCGGACCATTTCATCCTTGACCGATTGCGCACGGCGGACCGACTGCGCCTGGTTGTAGCTGTCGGAGCCGACCGTGTCGGTGTGGCCAGTAACGAGCACCTTGACGAAGCCGTCTGCCTTGGCGGTGCGCACGGCTTCCTCGATGACCTTCTGTGCCGTCTCCGTCAGGTTTGCTTTATCGAAATCGAAGAAGACGATGAACGTCTTCTCGGACGGCGGCGGCGGCGGAACGACCGGCGGAGGCGGAGGTGGAGGTGGCGGCGGCGGCGGTGGCGGCGGCGCCACGGCGTGCCACGTCACCGTGATACCGAAGCTGGCCGGATCGCCGGGGAAGACGCTGATCGCGGATGCGACCGACGGCGCGCCCGACGCCTGCTCCGCCGGCGTGTTGAAGGCCACGACATTGTAGTGTTCGTTGAAGAGATTGCGGCCCCACAGCGCGACTTCCCACATGCTGTCGTTGGTACGAAGCCCGATCTGGCCGTTCACGATGACGAAGGCGGGCTGCAGCTTGTTGGGATTGAGGTCGGACCCGGTGTTGTAGCTCGAGCGATAATTGGCGTTGAGCGTCAAGAAGCCCTTGGTGTCCCACCAGCCGACATCGTGGATGTAGTTGAGCCCGCTGTTGACCGTCCAAAGCGGCGCCTGGGTCAGTCGCGCGCCGGCAAGGATCGTCGGTGCGCCGGATGGGAAGCCGATCGTCGCGACATCGTGGCCATAGCGCGAGTCGGCATAGGTGACGGATTCGTTCAAGGTCAATTCTTCGATCGGCTGAAACGTCGTTTCCAGTTCCACGCCGTCGGCGAAGACGTGCTTGAAGTTGGAGACCGCGAAGGTCAGGCCGTTGAAGGTGTTGATCTGGAAGTTGCGGAAGCGTTCGTGGAAGAGCGTGAGATTGACAATGGCGCGATCGTCCCAGAACTGCGAACGCCCGCCGATTTCGAAATTGTCGTCGTATTCGGATTTGACGAACGGATTGTTGGCGACGGCCGGCGGATGCGGCGCGAGGTTGTTCCAGCTCGGATCGAGATTGAACGGCGGCGCCTTATAGCCGCGGCTGTAGGCGGCGTAGAACATCAGCTGATCGGTCGGCTTCCAACTGATGTTGCCGGTGCCGGTCAGCGACTCTTCGGTGATCACGGTGTTGTAGGGTTGGCGCAGGCAGAACGGCGAGATCGCGTAGCCTGCGAAGGAAAACGTCGAATTGTTGGGCGCGAACGGCAGATTGGTGCCGCAGGCCACGATCTGCGCGGCCAGGCTGTGCCACTGCATCACGCCGCCGTCGAAAGTGCCGTGCTTGTTCTCGTGATTGTAGCGCAAGCCCACGGTGGCGGAGAGCTCATCGGTGATGTTCCAGGTGTCGTGCGTGAACACCGAGAGCGTGTCGCCGTGAGTCTGGAAGTGCCACTGCACGCCGTCGCCGACCTGAAAGATCGGCGTGTGCACGCCGCCCAGGCCGTTCGCGACGCAAACCGGATCGGTGTTGGCGAGACCGAAGATGCAGGCGATCTTCTGCGCGAAGATGCCGCTCACCGCGCCGACAGGGGCTGCGGGGTTCAGGATATGCGCCCAGGTGAGGTTGGCATCGGCGCCGAAGGTGCCGGGCGTCAAGGCCTTGACCGTCTCGTCGGAATAGAAGGCGCCGAGCAACCATTCGAGATCGCCCCAGGTACCTTTGAGCTGCAGTTCCTGCGTAACGTTGCGCAGTTCGCTGCGGCCGTTTTCGGCGCGGATGAAGTCGACCGGCGAATAGTCGGTGTCGGTGGTGTCGAGCGATTTGAAATCGCGCCATGAGGTGATCGACATGGCGGAGGTGTTGGCGTCGAGCGTCCAGTCGATCTGCGCCGACACGCCGCCGTCATTCACGTCCGAAACGCGCGGAAAATTCGAAGCGATCTTGTAGGCCTTGAAATCCGCCGGCTGCGTCGCCGGGCCGAAAGGCGGCAAGAGCACGGGTTGCGCGAAGACTTTTCCGAAATTGACCGATAGCGGCGATTCGACGATGTCCTGCAGGTCGCGCGTGCGCGTCGAATAGAGCTTGAAGGTGGCGTCGCTGCTGCTGTCGGCTTTCTGCGTGTAGTCTGCGATGACGCGCACTTCGATGTCGGAGGTCGGCGACCACACTGCCTGCCCCTTGACCGAGAAGTGGTTGCGCGCATTGGAGTGATGGCCGTCATTCACGTCGGTCAAGAAACCGTTGCGGCTGTAGTAGACGCCGGCCAAGCCGAGCGCGAGCGTGTCGGTCACGCCGCCCGAGACATCGCCCATCACGCGCGCGGTGCCGAGCGTTCCCACGGTGGCGCTGAAGGTGGCGTCGAAATCCTGCGTCGGTTTGCGGCTGATGATGGAGATGGCACCAGCGGTGGTGTTCTTGCCGAACAGCGTGCCTTGCGGTCCGCGCAAGACTTCGATGCGTTCGATCGCCAATAGGTCCTCGAGCACCGCGGCCGAACGATTGCGATAAACGCCGTCGACGAAAACGCCGACCGAGGCTTCCAGTCCCGCATTGTTTCCGGTCGTGCCGACGCCGCGGATGCGCACGAGGCCGCCGGTCGTATCGCCCGAGCCGGTCGAGACCAGAAGGCTGGGCGCGATCTGCTGCAGGTCGTTGAAGTCGTGGATCTGCGCGGCGCGCAGCTGTTCGCCGGAAAGCGCAGTCACGGCGATCGGAACGGTCTGAATGTTTTCCGAGCGCCGTTCCGCGGTGACCGTGACGGTTTCGATCTGTGCGAATGCGGGACCGCCAAATAGCGCAATGGAAGCGCCGGCCAATGCAGCCGCGCGGAGTGTCCTCGGTGTCATCTTCGCTCCCCCAGATGCGACTGTTCTGGCTGGCCTCGGCCAGTCCCCCGCGTCAGGCGCCCCGCAGCGGCGAATATAAATTTACTGCAATGTTGACAGGACGAACGAGTGCAGTTTTGCAACAAACGCAAATATTATGAGGAGGATCAGACATTTAATTTCTACAAAAATTCAATCATGACAAAGGCTTACGCTGAGGAAGGAAATAACGTCAGCGACCGTTGAGCGACTTTACGCTGCACTGTTGCGGCCGCCTTAAGCCTCCCCCATGTATGACGGTACCGCTCTGAGTCGGGTCGCCTTTGCTCAAATATTTCATGCTTGCCCTCGGTTGGGTGCTGACGGTGGTCGGCATCGTCGTGATGCCGATGCCGATTCCCATCCCCTTGATCGGTGCGCTGCCGCTGATGGCAGGCCTTGCGATCCTCATCCACTATTCGCGCAGCATGCGCCGCATGGTTCAGCGCGTGCGCCATCGGGTACGCTGGATTTCCTATATGCTCGAACACTTCGCCCGCCGTGCGCCGAAAAAGATCGGGCGCATCCTGCATCGCTCGCATCCCGCGCCGATCGAGCGTCGCGCCAGGATCCAGTCGCGCCCGCCGCAGGAAATCGAAAGCAAGAATTGATGGCCATACCGTTCATCCGCACCTTCGAGCCCGACTACGGCAAGCTCGTGCGGGTCACACCCTTGATCAGCCGCGTCGTCGCCAACAATCCGGGCCCGTTCACCTTCAAGGGCACCGGCGTCTACATCGTCGGCGACGAGGACGTGGCGGTGATCGATCCCGGGCCCGACATGCCCGAGCATATCGAGGCGCTGAAGCGCGCGCTCGCCGGCAAACGCGTCACGCACATCCTCGTCACCCATTGCCACAACGATCACTCGCCGGCCGCCAAACCGCTCAAGCAATGGAGCGGCGCCAGGACTTATGCCTTCGGCCCGCATGGTCGGGCGCGCGACGAATTCGAGGCCAAGGTCGAGGCCGGCGGCGATCTCGATTTTCTGCCCGACATCCGCGTCAAGGATGGCGAGATCATCCACGGCAACGGTTTCACCTTCGAGGGCGTGCACACGCCCGGCCACACCTCGAACCATATGTGCTTTGCGCTCAAGGAAGAGAAGGCGCTCTTCACCGGCGACCACATCATGGGCTGGTCGACGACCGTGGTGACGCCGCCCGACGGCAACATGGCCGAGTACATGGCGAGCGTGAAGAAACTTCAGCAGCGCGACGACAAGACGCTTTATCCGACGCATGGCGCGCCGGTGACGGAGCCGAAGCCGTTCCTCGCGGCCTATCTCGAACACCGCTATGAGCGCGAGACGCAAATCCTGGACGCGATCAGGGACGGGCTCGACACGATTGCGGCCATGGTCGCGCGCATCTATGCGAGCGTCGACAAGGGCCTGCACGGCGCGGCCGCACGCTCCGTCTTGGCGCACCTCATCAAGCTTGAAGACGAGGGCAGGGTCGCCCACGAAGGCGCGCGATATAGGCTCATTTGACAAGGTAGCTACCGGTAGCTACCATCCCGCAAATGAAAACAGTATCGATAAAGACGGGAAAGGATCACTTCACCGAGCTCGTCCGAAAGGCCGAGAGCGGCGAGACGATAACCATCACCCGCAACGGAAAGCCTGTCGCCGAAATCATTCCGGCCCAAAAAAAAGATTACGCAATCGATTGGGACGCGGGAGAAGCATTTTTCAGGAAGCACGGCGTTGACCGAATCGCGAGCTGGATTTCGCCGGACTTCGACGATCCACTGCCCGAAGATTTTCTGATCACGCCGTTACCCGCCGATTTCGATAAGCCAAAGCGCCGTCGCCGTCGGAAATGAGGCTGCTTCTCGATAGTCACATTCTCTTGGCCATACAGCGCCGTGACAAAGTTATTGTTAATCCTGCCATAGACGGGTTGGTGCGTTCCCCCGAGAACGAAAAAACCGTCAGCGCCGCAAGCCTCTGGGAAATGGCAATCAAGCACCGGCTGGGCAAACTTGCGCTTCGTATGCCAATCGAGACGCTGGCAGACGCGTTTCTCTCATTGAAGTTCAGTCTGTTGAGTATCGATCATCGCCACGCAGTCGAAGCGTTGCAGGAAGTGCCCGCGACCCGCGATCCGTTCGACCGGCTGCTTCTGGCGCAATGCCAGGTCGAGGGCATGCGGCTTGTCACTCTCGACCGCGCGCTCGCAGGACACCCGTTAGTCTGGCGCGAGCGGTGAGCAGGTATTTTCTCCATCCCGCGCGCCTGTGGAGTCCCGGCAAGGGCGTGCGCGACAATCTCTCCGTTCTGATCGAAGACGATCGCATCGCCACGATCGCGCCGCGCGGCACGATCGTCGCTGACGCGGAAGCGATCGAGCTTCCCGGCTGTACGCTCCTGCCCGGACTGATGGACCTGCATTCGCATCTCTTCCTTCATCCCTACAACGAGACGGCCTGGGACGATCAGGCGCTGAAGGAGAGTGAAGCCTTTCGCACCATCCGCGCTGTCAATCATGCACGCGCCACGCTCAGCGCCGGCTTCACCACCTTGCGCGATCTTGGAACCGAAGGCGCCGGCTACGCCGATGTGGCGCTGAAGCGCGCGATCGACGAAGGTCTGACGCCCGGCCCGAGACTTTTCGTGGCGACGCGCGCCATCGTCGCGACCGGCTCCTACGGTCCGGCGCGGCGGCGCTTTCGTCCCGATTGCTGCCTGCCGCAAGGCGGCGAAGAGGCCAGCGGCGTCGATGAGATCGTGCGTGCCGTGCGGCACCAGGCGGCGCACGGTGCCGACTGGATCAAGGTCTATGCCGACTACCGCGCCGGCCCGAAGGGCGAAACCGTCGCCACCTTCTCCGTCGACGAATTGCGCGCACTGGTCGAAACCGCGCATTCGCTCGGCCGTCCGGTCAGTTCGCACGCGACGAGCGACGAAGGCATGCGCCGCTCCGCACTCGCGGGCGTCGATACGATCGAACATGGTTATGGCGGTACGCGCGCGACATTCGAATTGATGAAAGACAGAGGCATCGCGTTGCTCCCGACGCTGACGGCGGCCAAGGCGATCAGTCTCTATCGCGGCGACTATATGCCGGGCGGCGGCGCGAGCCGTCACATGCAGGAGGCTGCGAACGCCTTTCGCACAGCGCACGAGATCGGCGTCGTCATCGGTTGCGGCAGCGATGTCGGCGTTTTCGCACATGGCGAAAATCGCGCCGAACTCGAGGCGATGGCGAAGCTCGGCATGAGCAACGAAGACGCGCTGACGGCGGCGACGGCGGTGAACGCCAGGATCATCGGGCGCGAGAACGACCTCGGCCGATTACAGGAGGGATTTCTCGCGGACATCGTGGCTGTCGATGGCGATCCCTTGTCCGATCTCGCGACGCTGCGCGTGCCGCGCCTCGTCATAAAGAACGGAAGGCCGTTCGGCTGACGCGCTGCCGGCGTCACTTGCCTTCCACCGCCTTCAGGAAGTCGCGCACGATCTGGGCATTCATGCCCATGTCGTTCTCGCCGATGCGGCTCTTGCTGCGAATGTCGAGGCGGGCGCCGATCCTGCCGGCCGGTTTGACGCGGATGGCGACGTCGGACGTCAGTCCGAACCACGGGCTCGTCACCGAGGCCTCGATCATGCCGGTCTTCTCGTCGAACGACACGATGTTCCAGCCCGACATGCGCTTGGCCGTCTCGAAGGCATGCCAGAACAGCACCGCCGGCCTTTCGAGCTCGCCATCGGCCTTGATGTCGGGATAGGCCTTCTTCTGCACGACCGCGACGTGGGATTTGCGCCCGTCATACGGGACCAGCTTCATGCCGTCATAGTCGGGTCCGTTGGTCGCCCCTGCGCGTTGTGGCAAGAGCGCGATGAAGGGCGGTGCGTATTCGACGTCCGTCGAGATGTCGTGGATCGGCGGCGAGATCAAATAGAGGCGAAGCTGGTTCAAGGGAATGAAGGCGACGACGAGCGAACCGGCAAGACCCAGCGCGCCATAGCGCCAGCCTTGACTGTCGTTCCTGCGAAGCGCGCTTGAGATCCACACCGCGCCTGCCAGCGAGCCGATGAGGGCAAGGACGACGGCGGGAGCCAGAATGGTCAGTCCCGTGCCATAGTCCCAGAAGCCAAGCCGCGTGCCGTCGCTTGCCACAAGGCCCGCGAGCGCGCCCAGCACGAAACAGCCGAACGACAGGATGGCCGCGAACCGTTGCGCGCGCATGAAGGGGTGCTACTCCGCGGCGGTGGGAAGTCGATAGGCGCCGAAACGTTCGCGCAGGACGGTCTTCTGGATCTTGCCGGTGGCGGTGTGCGGAATCTCGTCTATGAACTGCACATCGTCGGGCATCCACCATTTGGCGATCTTGCCGGTCAAATAAGCCAGCAGGTCTTCGCGCGTCGCCTTCTGGCCGGGCTTCAAGACCACGATCAAGAGCGGCCGTTCGTCCCATTTGGGATGGCGCACACCGATGACCGCGGCTTCGGCGACGGCTGGATGGCCGACCGCGATATTCTCGATCTCGATTGACGAAATCCATTCGCCGCCCGACTTGATCACGTCCTTGGAGCGGTCGGTGATGGTCATGTAGCCGTCGGGATCGAGCGTAGCGACGTCGCCGGTGTCGAACCAGCCTTCGGCATCGAAGGCATCCTGGCCTTCGCCGCGGAAGTAACCTTTGGCAACCGCGGGGCCTCGCACCTTGAGGCGGCCGAACGCCTTGCCGTCGCGCGGCATCTCCTCGTCGGCGTCGTTCACGATCTTCATTTCGACGCCGAACACCGGATGGCCCTGCTTGCACTTGAAGTCGAGCTGCTGGTCGTAGGGAAGCTCCGCGACGTGATGCATGAGCGTGCCGAGCGTGCCCAAGGGGCTCATCTCCGTCATGCCCCAGGCATGGATCACCTGGACGTCATACTTCTTCTCGAACGTCTCGATCATCGAGCGCGGACAGGCCGACCCGCCAATCAAGACACGCTTCATATGCGGCAGCGTTTTTCCTGTCTGCTCGAGATATTGCAGAAGCGCCAGCCACACGGTCGGCACCGCGGCCGTCAGCGTCACGACCTCGTCGGTCAGAAGTTCGCAGAGCGAAGGTCCGTCGAGCTTTGGTCCGGGCAAGACGAGCTTGGAACCGACCATCGGCGCGCTGAACGCCAGCGCCCAGGCATTGGCATGAAACATCGGCACCACGGGCAGGATGCAATCGCGACTTGAGATGCCTTGCGCGTCGGTTTGCGCCGCCATCAACGCGTGGATGACGTTGGAGCGATGCGAATAGAGCACGCCCTTGGGATTGCCGGTGGTGCCCGAGGTGTAGCAGAGGCCGCAGGCCGATTTCTCGTCGAACTCCTTCCACGCGAACGTGCCGCTCGAACCGGCGATGAACTCTTCATAGGCGACGAGATTGGGGATTTTCGCCTTGGGTAGATGCGCCGCGTCGGTCATCGCGACGTAGAGCTCGACATTCTTCAGCTTGGGCGCGATCTGGGCCACCAGGTCGGCGAAGGTGATGTCGAAGAAGAGGACTTTGTCTTCCGCATGATTGGCGATGTAGACGAGCTGGTCGGGGAAGAGCCTGGGATTGAGCGTGTGATAGACGGCACCGATGCCGGCGATGCCGTACCAGGTCTCGAGATGGCGCCATGTGTTCCACGCCAGCGTCGCCACCCGGTCGCCCGGCTTGATGCCGAGCCGGTCCAGCGCCTCGGCGACCTTTCGGGAACGCGCGGCAATTTCGCGGTAGTTGGTGCGGTGGATGGGGCCTTCGACGCTGCGGCTCACCACTTCGCGATCGCCGTGAAACAGCGCGGCATGATCGATGATCTTGTGGACCAGCAACGGCCAGTCCTGCATCAGCCCCAACATGGCCAGTTCCCCATTTTGTCGCCGCATCATAGGAAGCGGCCGCGAAGCGGGCAAACGCTTCGCGAGGCGGCCCACGATGGCGAACCCTTGCAGCCAACCCGGGCGGCCTTAGACTGCACGGCGCAATCCAAACCGAGCGCTGCGCCATGAAGTTCCCGTTCGCATCAAGTGCCGCGTTCTGGGCCTTGCTCGCGTCGCATGCGCTGGCGGCCGACACCTGTGCCGACGTGCGCGCGGCAACCTTGGCCGGGGTCAGCAGACCTTATGCCGCAAGCATCAAAATCGAACATTCCGGCGACTTGCCCACGACCAGCCATATCGTCATGACGGGCGACAAAATGTATGTCGAGATGCGGCGGGTGTGGAACACGATGCCGATGACCACCAAGGAGCTGATCGACAAGGTCAACAAGACGACGCTGAAGGATCAGCTGGTTTGCCAGCTGAGCGGCGACGAGGCGATCAACGGCGCTGCCACGACGCTCTATATGGTCGAAGACCAGACGCCGGCCCGTGCCAGCCATAGCCGGATCTGGATCTCGAAGGCGAACGGGTTGCCGCTCAAGACCGAAGTGCGGCTTGGCGGCGGCGACGTCATGACATCGCTCTTCGACTACGACCATGTCGAGGTGCCGCCCGGCGCGCGTTAGTCGGACGCGCGTCCGCATGCCTCTTGCCCCGCAAATGCGGGGCCAAAGCGGCGCCAATTTCTGCTATAGAAGCCATCCCCATCGACAGGATCCCATCATGCCGCTTTCCAATGCCCAGATGCGCGACGTGCAGAGCGTGCTGCATCCCTACACCAACCTCGTGAAATTCCGCGACACCGGACCGATGATCCTGGAGAAGGGCAAGGGCGTGCGCGTCTATGACGAGAGCGGCAAGGACTATATCGAGGCGATGGCGGGGCTGTGGTGCACCGCGCTCGGCTGGGGCGAGAACGAGCTTGCCGATGTCGCCGCCGAACAGATGCGCAAGATGGCCTATGGCCATCTCTTCGGCGGCAGGAGCCACGAGCCGGCGATCGCCTTGGCCGAGAAGCTGAAGGAGATTTCGCCGTTTCCGGTCGGCAAGGTGTTCTTCGCCAATTCCGGGTCGGAGGCCAACGACAGCCAGATCAAGCTCTATTGGTATGCGTCGAACGCGCGCGGCCAGACGAAGAAGAAAAAGATCCTCTCGCGCGTCAAGGCCTATCACGGCGTGACACTGGCGAGCGCCTCGCTCACCGGCCTTGCCAACAACCACAAGAGCTTCGACCTGCCGTTCGACTTCGCACGCCATGCCGATCTGCCGCATTATTATCGCTGCGCCGAACCGGGCGAGAGCGAGACGCAATTTTCGGCCCGCCTGGCCCAGAACCTGAACGCGCTGATCGAACGCGAAGGACCCGACACGATCGCGGCGATGATCGCCGAACCGGTGATGGGCGCGGGTGGCGTGATCATGCCGCCGGACGGCTATTTCGACGCCATCACGCGCGTGCTCGACAAATACGACATACCCATGATCGACGACGAGGTGATCACAGGTTTCGGGCGTACCGGCGAATGGTTCGGCTGCGGCACCTATGGTTTCGAGCCGGAAAGCATGTCGATCGCCAAGGCGCTCTCCAGCGCCTATCTGCCGATCTCCGCCGTGCTTCTCTCGCCCGAGCTCAGCGAAATCATCGAGCAGGAGTCGGGCAAGATCGGCACCTTCGGTCACGGCTTTACCTATGGCGGCCATCCGGTGTCGTGCGCGGTGGCGCTTCGCACGATCGAGATCTATCAACGCCGCGATCTCGTCGGCCATGTCCGCCATGTGGCGCCCTTGTTCCAGAAGCGGCTGAAGGCGCTGGCCGAGCATCCTCTGGTCGGCGAAGCGGTCGGCGTCGGCCTGATCGGCGCCATCGAACTCGTCGCGGACAAGAAGACCAAGAAGAGCTTCGAAGGCACGCGCCAGGCGGCCGCGACGCTCGGCGGCTTCGCGCAGGAAGAAGGGTTGATCGCGCGGCCCTTGTTGGGCGATCGCGTCGCGCTCTGCCCGCCGCTCGTCATCAACGAAGCGGAAATCACCGAACTCTTCGACCGGCTGGAGCGCGCGCTCAAGAAGTCGCTCGACTGGGCGACGAAGGAAAAGCTCATCGCGGCATGAGCGACGAGATTGCGCGGCAGGAATGAAATTCACCCGCCAGTCCTTGCGCCACGATCTGACTCGTCTCGGGCTTGGTGCCGGCGACCTCGTCATGGTCCACGCCTCGGTGCGCGCGGTCGGGCCCGTCTTCGGCGGACCGGACGAGATTCACCTGGCGGTGGAAGAGGCCGTGTCGCCGGGCGGCACGGTGATGATGGTCGTGGGCTGCCCGAATGTCACCGACGATGTCGGACGCGGCATTTATACGCCGGAAGAAGAAGCGCGCATTCTCGCCCATCAACCGGTCTTCGATCCCACGACCGCGCGCGCCAACCGCGACGTCGGAACGCTCGCGGAATTCTTCCGCTCCTGGCCCGGAACGGTATGCAGCGACAGCTCGGCGCGCGTGGCGGCGCGAGGTGCGCGTGCCGGATGGCTGACACACGAGCATCCGCTGGATTATCCCTTCGGCAAAGGCACGCCGTACGAAAAGCTGGTCGAGGCGCGCGGCAAGCTCCTCCTGCTTGGGTCGGACCATGACGAGGTCACCTTGATGCACTATCCCGAGCATGTCGCGGACTTCGGCGACAAGATCGTCGTGCGCTATCGCATGCCTGTGCTGCGCAAGGGCCGGCGTGAATGGGTCGAGGTCGAGGAATACGATTCCAGCGGAGGCGCGCATGCGAACTGGCCGGAACGCTTTTTCGCGCGCATCGTCGACGGCTTCATCGCGCAGCATGCCGGCACGGAGCGCTGTGCTGCCGGAAAAGTGGGGGACGCCGACTCGTTTCTCCTCGACGCTGCGGCGCTGGTGCACTTCGCCATTCCGGTGATGGAGCGCACCGCGCGCGGCCTTCCCCATAATGGTCTGGTAGGATAAAGTCGCAAATCTTCCTACCGGAGCAGGCATGGCCAAGGTCCGCAAAATCTCGATTTCACTCCCCAAGGATATGGTCGACGACATCCGCCATGCCGTCGACTCCGGCCGCTATGCCACCGCGAGCGAAGTGGTGCGCGAGGCCGTGCGTGAATGGAAAGGAAAGCCGCGCGAACTCCCCGAACGCGTGCGCGTGCCAAAGACGAAAGCCGAATTCCGCCGGCGAATCCAGAAATCAATCGAGGCTGGACAGCGCGGCGAGGTGAAGCCTGCGGAAGAGGTGTTTGCGCGTCTTGAGGCCAAATATCGTGCCTTGGAAGCTGATCAAAAGCGGCAAGGGCGCAACCGTCACTGATGCATGTTGTCATCACCGCTGAAGCCGAAACAGATCCTTCACATCGTACACGGGGCACGCGATCTCAATCGCCTGTTCGCGGGCGATTGAGCGCGCACCTCACTAGCGGGCGTCGACCTGCTGCTGTTCCGGGCGGCTGTAGACCAGTTTGTTGCCATCCCACACTTCGAGCTGGTGGCAATCCGACGGCTTCATGGCATGCGCCAGGATCTTGGCGCGCAATTCGCTGTCGAAGCGAACCGAGAAGGCGCGCGCGAGATTGCCGCTCTCGTCGATGTAACAGATTTCATAAGCAGGCATCGTTTCCTCCATTGAGCCGGCGATGCCCCCGCTGGCTCAACTTTTGTACGCTCTCTTTGTGCAAGTCGAATGACAAATGCAGTCACGAAGGTCACAAAAAATCTCCCAGCGTGTCGGCGCGAGGAATTGCAAAAGATTCGGCGCGTGACTGCCGAAGATTGACTATTTCTCATCATCCGTTGCCCGGCCGCGCGAAATTGTCCGTACACTGAATAACTTGTCAGCCGGAGGCGCCTCTCTCATAAGGCCTTGACCTGGCGCGAATCTTCCCGCTTGACGTTGACGTAAGCGTAAGCAGATAATCGGGCACTGAGAAATTGTCAGGGAGGTCCGGCGACGAGGCGAGAAGGCCGAGCGACCGGGCAAAGCACATGAACCGCTCGTTCACCATCCGCCAGCTCACCAAGGAATTCGCCGTCACCGCGCGTACGCTGCGCTTCTACGAAGACGAAGGCTTGATCGCGCCCGAACGGCGCGGCCAGACGCGCATCTATTCGGCGCGCGACCGCGCCCGCATCATCCTCATCCTGCGCGGCCGCCGCGTCGGCTTCGCGCTCGCCGAGATCCGCGAGATCCTCGATCTCTACGACGTGCATGACGGCGGCGTGCGCCAGACCATGCATGCGCGCAAGAAGTTCGAGGAGCAGTTGCACAAGCTCGAGCGTCAGAAGATCGACATCGAGGAATCGCTGGTCGAGTTGCGCCGCGCCATCACCGAGATCGATGCACGCATGGCGAGGGGCATCTACACCGCCCAGCCGCAACGCCAGCAGGTCGCCGCGGAGTAGCCGGTTCAGGGCTGGAGGTAGGCGCGGATCTCCTCGTTGAGGCCGCGCGGCCCGAACGGATTCCGGACGACGACATTTCCCAGCCTCGCACCGTCTGACATGTCTTCGCTTAGGCAGATCGTGCAGCCAGCATCTTCGGCACAAGACAGCATCACAGCGTCCCAGAATGAAAATCGGTCGGCCTCGACTTCGATCGCCGCGCGCAAAATATGAGTGGGTCCGTAGCCGACGACCGGAACCAGGGTCATGAAATCTTCGACGCGCGTTCTCGCGCGGGCAGCACTCATGAGCTTTCGGACGGCCACGGTGTAGAATTCGCCCAATGTGATGGTCGTGAGAAGCGCATTGCTGGTACGAAGACCCGCAATGAGCTCGCTCGCTATCCTGTGTTTGCGGAGATCGCGCTCATCCTGGGAATAGACCAGGATATTGGCGTCCAACGTCAGAAGTTCATCCACGGTGGCGCGAATTTTTCGGTTTCTTCAGGCCGGGCTTGTCGGGAAGCGACCGCACGACGGCGTGCCGATTGATCTGCTCGTCCCAAATTTCTTGCCTGTCGAACGTCCAACCTTGCGGCGATCTGAAGTGGTTCTTCGGATCGAGCAGGCGGGCCAGCGCCGCATCTTGTTCGGGCGTGCGTGCCAACGGCTTCGGCACCATGGCGCTGATTTTGACCACGGGTCTCCCATTTCGCAGAACCACCACCGTTTGCCCGCTGGCCTCCACCTCCCGCACCAACCTGGAAAACTGCTGGTTGGCGTCGCGCAGATTCATCGTTTTCACGGCATATTCCCTTGTCGCACTTATGTAGCACTCATGTAGCACGAAGCTGTCCGTGCGGCAACCGCAAAGTTGGCTAAGCTCGGCTGCCGCGCATTCTGGAGACCGCCATGGCCTACAAGGAAATCATCACCGACGTCGCCGACAACATCCTCACCATCACGTTGAACCGTCCCGAGAAGCTCAACGCCTTCACGGGCACGATGATGCACGAGATGATCGACGCGTTTCAGACCGCGAACAAGGACGACGCCATTCGCTGCGTCATCGTCACGGGCGCAGGGCGCGCTTTTTGCGCCGGCGCGGACCTCTCCGCCGGTGCCTCGACCTTCGATGCGACGCAACGCAGCGACCGGCCCGAGCGCAACGCCGGTCCGGTCGACCAGGTGAACTGGAGCGACGAGCGCGTGCGCGACGGCGGCGGCCGGCTGACGCTCGAGATCTTCGAATGCCTGAAGCCGGTGATCGCCGCCGTGAACGGGCCTGCCGTCGGCATCGGCGTGACCATGCAGCTCGCCATGGACATCCGCATCGCGAGCGAGCAGGCGCGTTTCGGCTTCGTCTTTTCGCGCCGCGGCATCGTACCGGAAGCCGCGTCGAGTTGGTTCCTGCCGCGCCTCGTCGGCATCCAGCAGGCGCTCGCCTGGTGTTACTCCGGCAAAGTATTCGACGCGAAGGAGGCGCTCGCCGGCGGCCTCGTCGCTGAAATCGTTCCGCCCGACCAGCTCCTGCCGCGCGCCCGCGCCATCGCCAAGGAGATCGTCGACAACACCGCGCCGGTTTCCATCGCGCTCATCCGCCAGATGATGTGGAAGGGCCTCGGCATGGATCATCCGATGGAAGCGCACAAGGTCGACAGCCGCGGCATCTACTCGCGCGGCGCTTCGGCCGATGTGAAGGAAGGCGTGGTCTCGTTCCTGGAAAAGCGGCCGGCCAAATTTCCGCAGAAGGTGTCAGCCGACATGCCGCCCTATTTTCCCTGGTGGCAGCCGCGCAAATATTCGTAGAAAGCGCTTGCGATCTCAGTGCTGGTGACGGCGGAAGAGCGCAGCAAGCGCGCGGCGCATCCATTGGGGCAGCATCGGCGGATGCGTGATCGGCCGTTCGTCGAGCTCGGGATTGTGCACCAGATGTCCCAACATCGCAGTCTGCCTTCAGAAGCCATAGCGACGTACACGGATTATATGACAGTTCCAACCGTGCGTCACGTCGAACACCTTGAGCCGCCAAGGTTAATGGCGCATTAAGGCGCATTCGGGGCAAATCGTCCGTCTACGGATTGGGCCGGTGATCGGGCATGTCGCTGATGTTGGGCGTGCCCGGGCTGTAGAGCTGGTTGTTGCACGTGCTGTAACCGTTGGACCAGCCGGTGCGATATGGTTCGTTCGTCTTGAACAACCCCTCGTCGCGGACTTTCTCGCCTCTGAAGGACGTGCCGCGCGCATTGGCGCTGGCGCAGCCGTCGGAATAGCCGGCCTTGAAGTTGGGATCGTTGCGCATCGCGCGCATCGCTTTGGTCTCGAAGAAGATGCAGCCCGACAGACTCGCGGCCAGAACAAGCGCGAGCGCGGCAAGGATCGGATGTGACTTCGCCATGTGACGCGTCCGTGGCTGCGCGACGAATGTATCAGCGCGCGCGCCCCGAAGGGGATCGCGCCGCGCATTTTCAAGAGGTGGCGTAAGACAGTAATCCCACAATTTCAACGTGTGTACCGCGGCCGGGTTGCAAGTCCGATAGCGCCGCGAAGCCTCTGGAACTCCCATCATATCCGCCGAGCCTTGGTCTTTGGGCGTGGATAGATTTTGGCCAAAAGCCGCGGTTTCGCGCCAAATTACTATGAAAAGTTGCAAACTTATCCAACAGGGCTCAGTTTGTAGGATAATTATCCTCCACGGCCCCGAAGGGCCGCAACATAAGGGGACTTTCATGGGACAGATCGATTTGATTTTGCAAGAGAGTTTGGTCGCGCGTCCGCTCTGCGCCGGCGTCACGCAAATCCTGGTGGCGCAGGCTTATGGCGTCGCCCTCGACGAAATCTGTGCGGCGTCGCGGTGCAATTCGCACGCCGCGTTCGCCCGTCAGATCGCGATGTATCTCGTGCACATCGTCTTCTCGCTCAGCATCGGCGATGTCGCGAAAGCCTTCGCGCGCGACCGCTCGACAGTGTGCCACGCCATCCAGCGCGTCGAAGCGTTGCGCGATGATCCCGATCTCGATCGCACGCTCGGCTGGCTGGAGACGTTGCTGCGCGCCATCGCGGAGCGCCTGTGATGACCAGCGATCGTTTTCAGCTTCAGCATCAGCTCGTCGAAACCCGCACGGTGATGCGTGCCGACGGCAAGGAAGAATCCATCACGATCAATTGGGCGGAATCGCCGCTCGCGCGTCTATGGCATCGCCGGGTAATCGACGCGGTGCAATTCGATGCCGGCGAACGGTTGCGGCGCGATTTCACGCTGGCCGGATTGACGCCGCGCATGGGCATCGATCTGACCCAGCCCCTGATCCGCAATGCCGGCGGCCAGCGCGCCGAAGCGCCGCTGACCGACATGGTGCTCGCCGCCAAGCAACGCTTCACGGCCGCCATGCGGGCGGCGGGACCCGGCCTCAACGATCTTCTGTTCGATGTCTGCTGTCACTTGCGCGGATTGGAAGAGGCCGAACGCGCCAAGGGCTGGCCCGTGCGCTCGGCAAAGGTGGTTCTCGCCATCGCGCTCGACCGTCTTGCCGACCACTACGGCCTGCGCCTCAGGGCTCGCGCGCGGCTGCGCAGCTGGATCAAGGACGGAGGGTCATAGCTTCATCAGATTGCGGTGGACACCGTCGAGCACGAGTTCGCTCTTCTGATTGTGCACCGTGGCGCGCATGGCGACGATTCCCGTGGTCTTCTGGCGGACCAATTCGCTGATGGTGAGCGCGGGATAAAGCGTGTCGCCGGGAAAGACGGCTTTGAGGAACTTTGCGTTCACTTCGATGAAGCCGATCAGTTTTTCGCCGATGACGTGGGGGAACAGGCCCGCTCCCGCCGCGGTGAAGCTCAAGACCTGCAACCCGTGTGCAAGGGGCGCCGGATAGCCCAGCCGCCTGCAGTATTCGACGTCATAATGGATCGGGTGATTGTCGAGACTGACGGTCTGGAAGGCGGCGAAATTCGCCTCGCCGATGGTGCGCGACGGAAGATTGAAGACTTCGCCGACTTTGAGGTCGGAAAAGCCGCGCAGCGGCACGACGCGATGTTCGCTGGGGTCCATGCGCGTCCATTGGCACGCGCGAATGCCGCCATGTCAAACGGGGCGGTAGAGCGGATGTCCGTTGGCGGCGAGATCGGCGCGGACCTGGTCGAGGTTGCGCAGCGCGAGCGAGCGCACGCTTGCGAGGAATTTCTCGCTGCCGTCCGTGGCAGCGCGCGCATGCGCGTTTGGCTGGCTGCCGGGCCTGCCGAAGCCGAGGTCGGGCTCATGCGGCATCAGGAAGGCGACGAGCCCGATCCAGAAAATCGCGCGAAAGAGCATGCCGAACACCCCAATTTCTTGTTATCTGCGCGCAAGCATGCACGCCCGACTTTAAACAATGGCTAAAGTTCAAAAGAGTTGCATGGCAATGAAATTCGCGGGTGCCCGGTTAAGGTCCATCGACGCGCGACGCGGGAAGGGCGCATTCGCCTAAACTGTCCACAGTATTTTGCGTTCCGTCGCAGGCGTTTCTTGAGCATGCGAATCGGACTTGACCGAGGAAATCGGCGTACCGCCATAAGAATCCGTGAATAAGTTCCGCCACAGGTGTTGAGAAGAAGCGAACGAAGTTCCCGCGCGTTCAACCTTCGTTAAGCTAACTGTTTCAGGATGGCGTCTCCCTCGCTGCAAACGGGGCCGATCCTTTAATGGCGATTAACATCTACGGCAGTGAACCTGTTACCGGCGAGCGCGCCCAGCGCCGCATGTTCATCACCGTGCAGGCATCGAAGGCGGCCATCGGGGTGGCGCTGGGTGTCGGGTTCATCGCGATGGTCGGGCGGCCCGATCTTGCCGAACTGATCGCCATGGCCGGACTTTTGGCGCCGGCCCTCCTGGCGCTGCTCGGCTTCACCCGCGTCTCGCTGCCTGCGCTCGAGAGTTTGGCCATCGCGCTCTTCGCAGCCTTGATCGGCTATCTCTCCGCACTCACGGGCGGCGTGCTCTCGCCGCTTGTCGTGTGGTTCGCGCTGGTGCCCGCCGAAGCAGCACTCTCGGGCGGGCGTCCAGCGGTGCTGCGGGCCGCGGGCGCCGCGGCGATTGCGATTGTCGTCGTGGCCGCCTTGCAGGCGTTGGCTGCGCTGCCGCCCTCGCGCCTGCCGATCGAGGTCTGGGAGATCTATGCCGTCTCCGTTCTCGCTGCCGTCATCCAAGCCGCCCTCGTTGCCGCCGCAGCGCAGGAACGCCAGCAGGCCGCCGACATGGCGGTCGCGGAAGGGGCGGCGATGTACCGCTTCCTCGCCGACAATGCGATGGATTTGATCACGCGCCACTCCTCGGACGGGCGCATCCGCTTCGCCAGTCCCGCCGCGCAGACCATTCTCGATCGCGCGCCTGAGGACCTGATCGGACTGGCGCCGTCGGCCCTGGTGCATCCCGATGATCTCAAGGCCATGCAGGCGGCGTTCATGGAGGCGGCCTATTTCGCCCGCGCGGCGTCGGCGGAAGTGCGCATGCGCCGGCGCGACAACTCTTATGTGTGGGCCGAGATCCGCTGCCGTCCGGCAACGACCGTGCACAACGAGGCAGCCGACATCGTCGCCGTCACGCGCGACATCTCCGAGCGAAAGGCGCAGGAGCGCGCGCTGATCGAGGCGCGCGATCTGGCCGAGAGTGCATCACGCGCCAAGACGAGTTTCCTCGCCAATATGAGCCACGAATTGCGCACGCCCCTGAACGCCATCATCGGTTTTTCGGAAGTGATGACGCACGAGATGTTCGGACCGGTCGGAAGTCCGAAGTATCTGGAATATTCCAAGTTGATCCACGAATCCGGCGGGCATCTTCTGGAACTGATCAACGGCATTCTCGACATGTCGAAGATCGAGGCCGGGAAGTTCGAACTGTTCGAGGAAGTGTTCGACCTGAACGAGACCGCGGGCCAGGCGGTGCGCTTCGTCAAACTGCAGGCCGAGCGGGCCGGCGTCGTCCTCAAGCTCAGCGTTGCGCCGGGCGCCCACAAGATCTTCGCCGACAAGCGGGCGGTGAAGCAGGTGCTGATCAATCTTTTGACCAACGGCGTCAAGTTCACGCCGCGCGGTGGCGATGTGCGGGTCATTGCGACGCGCGATCAGCGCGGCATCGAACTCGCGGTGAGCGATTCCGGCGTCGGCATCTCGGCGCGCGATCTGGAAAGGCTCGGTCGGCCGTTCGAGCAGGTCGAGAGCGAGCAGGTTCGTTCGAAGGAAGGAACCGGACTCGGCCTCGCGCTGGTCAAGGCCTTTGCCGCGATGCATGGCGGCGAGGCGGTGATCGAATCGGTTCTGGGCGAGGGCACGACGGTGCGCGTCTTCCTGCCCTTCGCGGCCATCGACGAAAAAGGCGAACGCGTCGCGCCCAAGGAAGGCAACGTCATCCCCTTCCGTGCGGCTTGAAAGTTTCCTTCCCGTTTTTCGCAAGGTCCGCTCTTTCAGTTCGCACCGCCCTGTGAAGTGAGGTTCGACGGGTTTGGCGGCAGGGGAGTTGCGCTCGGCACCGCATCAAACTCCACCATTTTGCCCGTGAGGCCCAACCGCATCATCGTCTCGGCGGTGGTGTCCATCAGGAGCGCCTGAATTTCGTGCTCGATGGCGTCGCGCTGGCGGCTCGAAAGTCTCAGGGGATCTTCGGGCCAGAGAGAGTCGTCGATGGCATTCAATGGTTTGGCGCTCGGATAGTCAGGACTGGGAACGGCGAGGCGCGCTGCTATCAATTTAAGCGTATGAGCGTCGATCACGGCGACGGCATAGCTGGCGAAAACGTTCGTGGCCCTCTCGAGGAACGCATTGTTCAAGACGCCAAGACCCATACCTTGCATAACTCCGATGACATTGCTTCGCACTTTTACGAAAACGATATAGGCGTCGACGTTGGACGTTGGCGAGAGCCCGGGAAAGCTCGGATTGAGTTTGTCGTCGCGGTCAAGCAGCGCCGCGTGAGCGAATGCGGCACGGTCGACCGCCACGTCGCGAATTGTAAACCGCTTGTCGAGAACGTCTCGCGCCTCTTTTTCAACGAGTGCGTCGAGCTTCCAGTCTGGAACAGCAAGTGTTCTGCCCAGCGCACGAAAACGGTAGCCATGCGCTCGAAATCGATCTCATCACCGACGCCGGAGACGATCGCAACCGACGCAACGTTGGGATAAGGCTTGAGGTTCGGCGGCAGCGCGACCAGTTCGCGTGCGCCGGGTTCAGGAAGGGGAATGTCGAGGTGGAGGACGCGCAGCGTCTCAATCATCGATGCGGTGACAAGCCTAAGCACCATGGCATGAAGAATATTCTTTTGTCTGGCATCAAGTGCGAAGCTGGCGTCGAGCTTCAGACTGTCATCGGTGTAGAGCCCGGCGAATGATGGTTCATCGCGGCGGTGCAATAGCAACCGGGAATGGGCCACCGCTATCGTAGCATAGGAGTGAGCGTCGATCAGGACGATCTCGTAGTTCGCCCATAATACCGGGGTTGCGTTTCCAACGACCACGTTGCGAGTGAGCGAGATGCCGATTAGGCCGGGTGCCCCCAGATCAAGATCGGGCCGCACGATGACGAACGCATCGACTCCGTCGTTCGGCAGGGCTTGCAGAAAACGTCGCGTCGGTCCGCCCGAAGCGTCCCAGGGCCCGTTCGGTATTGCTGCAAGGGCAGTGCGATCAAATGTCCCGACCTGGACCTTGAAGCGACTGCCGAGGTATTGGCGCAGCATGTCGTCGACTTGCTCGTCGATCTTCCATTCCGAGATATTCAGCGAGCCAGTCATGGGCGCTACGAAGTAGTTGTTCTGAAAGGTGATGCTGCCTCCGATTGCCGACAGCACCGTGACGTTGTGAATACCGTCGTAGGACCCGACTTGCACTTTTGGCGGAGGAGCGGGGGTGTAGACGATCACTGCCGCCGCAGGACTCGCCATCAGCATTGCCATGACACCGCAAAGCATCATGCCGAAGAATTTGTCCATGCCGCCACCCAAGCATTTGGATGCGAGTCTTGGCACTTTTGCGCCGCAATCGCCAGATCGAGGCATGCTTGCAATCCAAACTCGGGGAAACACGAACCGTGCGGGAGAGCTCCAACGTTTCCGATTTTGGGTGTGGCCAATAATGTAAAGTCCTTCCGATTTATACTCCTTCATACAAAGGAGGAAACTTGAGAGTCCGGAAATGCCAGCGTCCATCGACACCCGCACCTATGCCGGCCGCGCCGATCTTCTGCTGCTGCAGCATTTCGCGTCCACCGCGCTCGCGTCGCGCTTTCCCTCGGACGCGACATGGCACCCCGGCGATTTCTCCTGGCAACTGATGCCGGATTACGACCGTGCGCATCGCGTGCGCATGTGGCTGGAGGAGGACATGGTGCACGCCGTCGCCATGTTCGAGGCACCGGGACGACTGCTCCTTGAGATTCTGCCCGCAAGCACCGCACTTCTTCCCGAGATCGTCGCGCGCGCGGAACGCTCGACCCTTCGTGCCGGTCAGACGGAACTCTTCCTGCGCGTCTTCGACAGCGACCAGGATCGCATCGCGGCGCTTGCTGCGATGGGCTACGCGAAATCAGGACCGGAGAGCGTCATCTTTCGCACCGATCTTTCGCGGCCTCAGCCGGCGCGCTCGCTGCCACCTGGATTTCGCATTCGCGACAGTGTCGGCATCGATCCCGTCCGTCGCGCGAAGGCGCATCGCGACGCCTGGGACGATCTCTCCGAAATCGGATTGCCGGATGCGCGTTCGAGCTTCACGACGGAGGTCTATGAAGGTCTGAGAAAGGCGCCGGACTACGATCCTTCGCTCGACCTTCTGGTCGAGGCGGAGAGCGGCGAGCTCGTCGCCAACCTGATCTGCTGGCGCGACGAAAAAAGCCGGATCGGCAGTCTCGAACCCGTCGGCACCCACGCCCGCTGCCGCAAGCGCGGCCTGGCGCGTGCCGCGATCCTCGAAGGTCTTAAGCGTCTTGCGGAGCGCGGCATGACATGGGGCCGTGTGAGCACGGCGCATTTCAATCGGCCGGCCATCGCGACCTATGCCTCTTCCGGTTTTGTGCTCATCGATCGTGCCAGCTGGTGGAGCAAGACGTTGACCGCGCCGTAATGACGATGCGCGAAAGTCCGAAAAATATTCTCCGTAAATTTCAGCGATGGTCGCCGTTAGACATTGCGCCGGGCTTGGCCTATATGACCCGCGCGCCCCAATGAGCGGATTTCTCGTTTGTCGAAAATCATGACGTCTGCAAACCAAACGATCGCAACGCCTTTTCACACATTACGCATCGTATCGTCGTTCGCTTTGCTGGGGGCGGTGGTTGCCGGGTCCGCGACAATTTTTTCGGCCATCGCTCCCCTTGCTGCTGCGGTGGATTTGCATGCCGTCGGAGCCGTATTGGGCGGCATCGCAGGAGCGGTGACTGTATTGTTCCGCAGCTGAGCAGTGCGGTTGATCTCGTTCATCGATGGCGGATGGTTCGACATTGTCACTGTCGCCGTCGCTTTTCTCCTTGCAGTATTCAAATGCGTGAGAAGGGGTCACCCATTCGTTTCGAATGAAACCGGGCGGAACGTCCTGCATGGCGTCGCGATCTTTCCGCTCTTCATGCTCGCAATCTCGGTTGTGTCGAACGAGGCGCTCGGTAGTCTCCTGGCGTCCAATAGAATTATCCTGTCCGTCGCAGGGTTTGTCGCGCTTTTCTCGATCCTCGAATCGGAGTTTGAAACACTGCCCTTCGGGGGACAATGAAGGCTCGCCGTGTTAGAACCCGTGACAAGTCTGGGGAAACCGCGTCGTGTCAGCCGAGGCCACAGCCGTTGAACCGCAGGCACCAGCGTTGCTTCCGGTCTCGGTTCGCCTTCGCATTCTGCTCTATCTCAGCGTCCTCATTTTCCTGCTCGGATTCGGAGCGCCGTTTCTCGGGCTGATCGACGTCCCCGTCAGCTTCTTCCTCAAGAACAAGCTGCATCTCTCCGCGCACGAGGTGGCGATCTTCCGGCTTGTGGCGTCGATCCCGCTTTATGTGTCGTTTCTGTTCGGTTTTGCGCGCGACGTTTTCAATCCCTTTGCGTCGCGCGATCGCGGCTACATGATGGTGTTCAGCGTCATCTGTGCGGCGACCTACGTCTTCTTTGCGTTCAGCGATGTCAGCTACACGATGTTGCTGGCTGCCATCGCGCTGTCGACGAGCGCCTTTCTCTTCGTCAACGCGGCACAAGCGGGTCTGACGTCCGCTCTCGGCCAGCGCAACGTCATGTCGGGCCAGGTTGCGACGATGTGGAACATCGTCCAGTCACTGCCTGTGCTCGGGTCCTACTGGCTGGGCGGCGTGTTCAGCGATCTCTTGGAAGGAAAGAATGCCGCCGACGCGGCGCGGCTTCTCTTCCTGACCGGCGCGGCGATCATGTTCGCGATAGCGGCCTTCGCGCTCTGGCATCCGCGCGTGGTCTTCGACCAGGTGCACGACGCACCCGGGGAGAAGGCCCACCCGTTCGGCGACATGAAGCGTCTGCTGAAGCATTGGCCGGTCTATCCCGCGCTCGCCATCTGGTTCATGTGGAGTTTTGCGCCGGGCTCGGTGACGCCCTTGCAGTATTATCTGCAGAACACCTTGCACAGCAACGATGCGCAATGGGGCGAATGGAACGCGATTTTCGCCGTTTCCTTCATTCCGACCTATCTTCTGTTCGGCTATCTCTGCCGCAAAGTTCCGCTGCGTACGTTGCTCTTCTGGGGCACCGCCGTGGGCGTGCCGCAGTTCATTCCGTTGCTCTTTGTCCATTCCGCGACGGCGGCTCTCATCGCCGCGGCGCCGATCGGCTTCTTTCCAGCACAGTGGGATCCGAAGCTTGGAATTCACGTGACTTGAAGTCGCGGC
>JADMIO010852327.1_pt1 | contig 54626 bp, 52 predicted proteins | sample 8958161 | NCBI WGS metagenome assembly JADMIO01 (sample SAMN16585339, study PRJNA669376) | soil metagenome | isolation source: Crop rotation soil | place: USA: Cullars Rotation, Alabama | collected 2011
CGCGACAACTTGTCCACGTGGAATTCTAAGCTTAGGATCCCAATGTGCTGGAAAGTCGCGTACTGAACCGGTGTCAATTCTTGCGCGGCAGTCCCGCGGCACGCGCTGGTCGGGACCGCCCCTTCGATGGCGTCCGCTTGCTGTTGTCCATGGCAAGGTCAGTCTCTTCGGGCAGCCGGCGCTTTCCATTGGCATCGCGCAGCCGTCCCCGCGCGGCAATCACTTTCAGGATTTCCTCGAGTTCGTGCAGGCGCTGCGTGCCGATGAGCTCGGCGACGTCATGCACCGAATCTTCGACCACCGATTCGAGCGATTGCAGAAAGCGCTTTCCCTGGGCAGTGCAACGCACCATCTTTTTCCTGGAGTCGGCCGCGTCGGTCCTGACAGCAACATAGCCCAGGGCGGCGGTACGCGATACCAGCTGCGCCGCCGCCTGCTTGGTGATGCCCATGCGCTGGGCGATATCCCCAATGGTGGTGCCGCCTTCGTCGACGCGGCGCAGCATGGCGGCATGCACGGGATTCAAATCGGTGATCCCGTGGGCGCGCAGATTGACCAGTGTGCATTGGCGGAAAAACCGGAACGAATCCATGAGCAGTCGCCCTAGGTTTTCGTGGCGGACATGCGCCTTCTCGGCCGCCTCAGGACTCGATCGCCCTCGCTCCCGCTTTATCGCACCCTTGCCGCTCACCCCGCCCCCCAACCGCATGTTGTCGTTGACACAATAATACCCGGCGTGGAAAATGGTCAAGCACTTGTCTTTCGGCGCATGACCCGTTGCGAAGCCGCCGCCATGAACTCTCGAGGAGGAGCCATGTCCCGCTATCACACAGCGTCCCGGATTCCTGCCGTATTTTTTCTGGCGGCCCTGTGTTTCGCCGCCTCGTCGGTTCACGCCCAAGCATCCAAAGCCGCCGCGGCCGACCTCGATGCGCTGGTCAAGGCAGCGCGCGCCGAAGGCAGCCTGACCTTCTATTCCGGCGCCACAGAAAATGTCGCCAAGCGCGTCGCCGACGCGTTTCAGGCCAAGTACGGCATCAAGACCCAGTTCGTGCGCCTTTCCGGCAACACCATCATCCAGCGCTACTCGAACGAAGCCACGGCGGGCAATCCCGCCGCCGACGTGGTGTTCAATGCCAGTCGGCCGCAGGCCTTCGCCGAAGAGGGCATTGCCAAGGGCTGGGTCGATGCCATCGCCGAAGCCGGCCTGCCCGTGCTCAGGAGCGGCGAGTTCCCGGCCAAGTTCAACTTCGGCGCCACGGCGCTGATCCAGATCGCGCCCTGGTCCATCACCTACAACACGGACAAGGTCAAAGGCGCCGACATTCCGAAGGACTGGCGCGACCTCCTGGATCCCAAGTGGAAGGGCCAGATCCTGATTTCGGACCCGCGCTCGTCCAACGCCTATCTGGACCTGTATGCGGTGTGGATCGACCGCTACGGCGAGGCCTTCTTCAATCAGCTGCGCACCCAGAACCTGCGCTGGTATGTGGGCGGTCCGCCGCAGGTGCAGGGACTGGCCGCCGGCGAGGGCGCTATCGGCCTGCCCGTCATCGGGCCGCAGGTGCAGGCGGTCAAGGACAAGGGTGCGCCGCTGGAAACGGTCACGCCGGACCTCACGTCGGGCGTTGAAATGCACGTCATGATCACCGCGCGCGCCAAATCGAAGAGCCCCAATGCCGCGCGGCTCATGGCCAATTACGTCATGTCGGTCGAGGGCAACAAGGTGTTCAACGGCGATCCGGGCGGCATGTCGATTTACGACACCTCGCGGCTGCCGAAGGAATATCAGCCGGCGAATGTGAAGAACGAAGCCCGCAAGGACCAGATCTCGAAACTGCTGGGTTTGCAGTAGCGCGCAGCGCTGCGAGTTCAGGCAGGTCACTCACCTCACTCCGACATTCACGCACAAGGAACGACTCATGGCCACGCGCATAGGATTTATCGGGCTGGGCAATATCGGCAAACCCATGGCGGAGCAGCTGGCCCGGGACAAGTTCGACCTCATGGTGTACGACGTCCGGCCCGCGCCGGTGCAGGAACTCGTGGCGCTGGGCGCCAGGGCCGCAGATTCGCCGCTGGACATCGGTCGCCACGCCGAAATCGTCGAACTGGTGGTCATGAACGATGAGCAGGTCGTTGACGTCACCATGGGAGAGCGCGGCGTTTTCCAGACGCTGGCCCGGGGCGGGATCGTCGCCATCCACAGCACGGTGCATCCGGACACGGTGAAGAAGGTTGCCGAGGCCGGCAAGGCGCGGGGTATCGACGTCATCGACGCGCAGGTCAGCGGCGGCGAGAAAGGCGCCGCGGCGCGGACCCTCGCCTGCATGGTCGGGGGTGACGCCGCCATCCTCGAGCGCTGCCGCCCTGCCTTCAAGTCCTTTGCCAGCAACATTTTCCATCTGGGACCGCTCACCTCCGGCGCCGCAGCCAAGATCGTGCACAACATGATCGTGTACGTGAACTACCTGGCCGCCGCCGAAGGCATGCGCCTGGCCAAGACGCTGGGCATCGACCTTGATGCGTTCGAAGCCCTGGTGAAAGTGAGCGGCGGTCAGAGCCGGGCCATGGACACCTGGCAGGAGCGCCGCCGGCGCTGGGAAGAGGATCCGCGTCAGGATCGCATTCCGTCGCTGTACTACAAGGACCTCGCGCTCGCGCTCAAGCTGGCCCACGACGCCGGCGTCGCGGTGCCTGGCGCCGCGCTCGCGCAGCAGCGTATCGACATGATCCGTCACTGGTAGTCGAAAGGGAACCACATGGAACGCCAGACGACGGACCGCTACATGATGATTTCGCAGGACTGCCACGCCGGCGCGCCCTGGTTTGTCTACCGCAAATACATGGACCCGCAAATGCGGGACGACTATGACCGCTGGATTTCCGAATACATGGATGGTGCAACTGCGCTCGACCAGTCGCAGCTCGACCGTGAAAAGCCCTTCCAGTTCGACACCATGTCGCTGGCGCGCCAGCGCGAATACATGGAGGCCATGGAAAAATCGATGGGACATCTGGGCAACTGGGATCCCGTCGTGCGGGCGCGCGAGCTGGATCGCGAAGGGATCGCCGGAGAAGTCGTATTTTGCGACGGCAGTCAGAAGAACTACCCGCCTTTCGGCGTCGGCTTCGTCCTGCGCGAGCGAAAGAAGGGCAACTACGAACAGCGGCTGGCCGGATGCAAGGCGCACAACCGCTGGCTGGCGGAGCTGTGCCAGCACAACAAGGGCCGGCACGCCGGCGTTGCCCTCATCACCATGGACAATCCGGACGACACCGTCAGGGAGATCCGCTGGGCTCGGGAAAACGGGCTGTTCGGAGGCGTCCTCCTGCCCGCGCTTCAATTGACCACCGACGGAGCGGAGGCCTTCTGGCATCACCCGCGCTACGAGCAGGTCTGGAACGTGTGCGAAGAGCTCGACATGCCGCTCAACACCCATGCCAGCAGCAGCGGCATTGTGTATGGCGGCACCCGCCTGGTCGGCAGCGTCGAAAACGCCTGGACCACCTTCCGTCCTTTTTGGTTCCTGCTCTGGGGCGGCGTGTTCGAGCGGCACCCGAAGCTGAAGTTCTGCCCGACAGAGTCGGGCGGCATGTTGTCGCTGTGGTTCAACGCCTATTTCGACAAATACCTGTCGCTCAACCGCCGCCCGGACGAAGTCCGTGCCGCGATTTCCCTGAAGCCCAGCGACTACTGGTACCGGCAATGCTATGTCGGCGCATCGGCGCATTCGTCGCGCGCGGAAATCGACGACCGCTATCAGATCGGCGTCAAAAACATCATGTGGGGTTCGGACTACCCGCATCCCGAGGGCACCTGGCCGGCTTCGATGGAACGCACGCGCGAATTGTTTGCCGGCATTCCCGAGCAGGAGGTGCGCCTGATGATCGGCGGCAACGCGGCCCGGGTCTATAACTTCGACATGGACCTCATGAACGGCATCGCGCAGAAGATCGGCCCGAAGGTGGCCGATATCAGTGGGCCAGCAACGGTCGCAGCCTGAATGGCCCGCCTTCTGGGCCCGGCGGCCACTATGCACCACCGCGAGCCATTGCAAACCATCGAGAACCATCGACAAACCATCACCAACATGAATCGCTAACGGAGGACAAGAATGAATCGGGCTCGAAATAAGCGGTTGTTATCCTGGGCAGCTGGTTTTCTCGCCGCATTGTTTGCGGCCAGTGCGGTGGCGCAAAGCGCTGCCGTCCAATCCCAACTCGACGCCCTGATAGCCGCCGCGCGAAAAGAGGGCGAAGTAATTGTCTATTCCTCCTCTCCCGACAGCCAGATGCGCCGAGTCGTGTCCGCCTTCACCGCCAAGTATGGCGTCAAGGCATCCTTTCTGCGGTTTGGCAGCACGATCCTGCAGCAGCGCTACGCCAGTGAAGCAGAGTCCGGCAATATCGCTTCAGATATCTTCCTCAATGCCGGCAATGCCGCGAAATATGCCGAAGAATGCATTGCGAAGGGTTGGGCCGAGCCCATTGGCAAAGCCGGAATTCCGGCAATCGACAGCGGGGAGTTTCCCGCCCGCTTCAATCGCGGCGTCGTCGCCGTCATCCAGGTCACCCCCTGGGTCATCGCCTACAACACCGAGCGCGTAAAAGGCGCCGATATCCCCAAGACTTTCAAGGACGCGCTCAATCCCAAGTTCAAGAACCAGATCGTCATGCCGGATCCGCGCGAATCGGACGCCTATCTCGACGGCCTCGCCGTGATATTGGCCGACTACGGCCCTGAATATTTCACCCAGCTGCTGGCACAGAACCCCCGCATCATGCCCACCAGCGCGGTTGCAGTGCAGTCGCTCGGCGCAGGCGAAGGCAGCATCATGTTCCCGACCAGCGTCGCGCGGGCGCTTGAGATCAAGGGCAAGGGCGGTCCGGTGGAGATCGTGTTCCCCGAGAGCACCAGCGGAATCGAGATCCAGGCCATGCTGACCCACCGCGCCAAGGCAAGGCATCCCGCCGCCGCCCGGCTGTTCGCGCACTACATCATGTCGACCGAAGGCAACCGGCTCTACAACGACGAGCCCGGCGGCGCCTCCCTTTACGACCCCAGCGGGCTGCCGAAACGCTACCAGTCGCCCAAACCCGAGACGCTGGCAAGAAAGGCCGAGCTGCTGAAGCATCTCGGCCTGCCGGCGACCAAGGGATAGCGAACAAGCCCGAAGCCCCCGGGACGTGAAATCACAGGCCGGTTCCGTTGCAGCCCGACCTTTACTGACAGCTTCATACGCAACTCACCTATGCACCTGCCCGAAGGCGATAAATCATGACAACTGAAATGCAGGAAGACGCGCGCGCCAAGGCGCGCTGCCCATTCACCGTCAAGGGACTGGAAGGCCAGGACCCCTACCCTCTCTATGACCGCATGCGCGAATTGGGCGGCATCGTGTGGGACGACGGCATGAAGGCCTGGATGGTGACCACGGTGGAGGGCTGCCGGCGGATGATGGCCAACGACGTGGGCAAGCTGCGTTTCTGGACCCAGGATCTGTCGGATGAGGCGAAGGAGATCCAGGGCAGGCGCGGGCTGAAACTGGCCACGGGCGAGTACCAGTTCAAGCTCCACTCCTGGTGGGTGCGCCAGTTCGCCGCCACGGGCATCGAGCCGTTCCGGGAACCGGGCATCCGGCCGGTGGTGCATGCCCTGATCGACCGTTTCATCGAAAAGGGCCGCGTCGATCTGATCGAGGATTTTGCGGCCCTGCTCCCCGTGCGCGCCGTGTGCGTCATCATGGGCCTGCCCTGGCAGGACGATGCATGGGCCGACAAGTGCTTCAGAACGATGAAGCCCATCGAGCAGTTTTTCAACTACTCCACCATCGGCGGGGATGACGTTATGCAGGCGGCGCGCAAGGCTGCCGGCGAGATGAACCAGATCCTGATGCCTTTCGTCGAGGCCCGCCGCAATGCAAAAGATGCTGGCGACGACGCCGACATGATCACGCGGCTGTGGCGCGACGGCCCCACGCTGCGCGACGACTGGAACGTGGAGGACGTCGTGACCAATGTGCGCCACCTGTTCTTTGCCGGCAGCGAAACCACCGTGCACACGCTGGCCAACGCGTTCTATGTCCTGCTGACACAACCCGGGCTGCGGGACGACATCCGCGCCATGGGCGACAAAGGCATCGCCAATTTCACCGAGGAGGTGCTGCGCCTCTACGGACCGGTGCAGTTCCGCATCCGCAAGGCCAACGAGGACATCGAAATCGAGGGCGTGCTGGTCAAAAAGGACGAAGGGGTGATTTCGGCACAGGGCATCGCAAATCGCGACCCGAAGAAATATCCCAATGCCGGCGCGGTGGATCTCAACCGCCGCGCACCGCGCGACCATATCGCCTTCAACACCGGGCCGCGCACCTGCGTGGGTGCGAGCCTCGCGCGCATGGAGGTCCAGGAGGCGGTCAAGGCATTTCTGGAGCGGCTGCCCGACCTGCGCCTGGACCCCGAAGCGCCCGCGCCCACCCTGCACGGCTTCCAGTTGCGGGAGTTCTATCCCTTGAAGGCTCTGTTCACTCCTGCCAAGAGGCAAAGTCCCTCATCGGTTTAGGAAAACATTTACTTCATCAACTTGTTCCACCGCTCGCGGTAGGCCTTCGCCACGGGCTCCGGGTAGGCTGTGACATCGACAGGCGTTATGGAATCCGCGGATAGTGCGCCGGGAATATTGGGCAGCGGGCTGGCGCTTTCGCCCCCGCTGTTCCACGCCGTCTGCCCGTCGCGCGACATCAGGTAGTCGAGGAAGACCAGGCTGGCATTGGGCCGCTTGCTCCAGCTGAACACCGCGGCGACGTGCTGAACGCCGACACCCGGATTGGGCACCACGATTTCGATCGGCGCGCCCAGGTCGATCAGCGACTTCACTGCCGTCGTGACATTGAAGGCGCTCACCGCGACTTCTCCTGAAGAAACTGCCTGGCCGCTCGGCACCGCTCCCACATACATCTTCGGGTTCTGAGCCTTGAGCCGGGGCAGAAAATCTGCTCCCTGTGTCTTCTCGAGCCAGTCATACCAGCCCAACGCCGTCGTGGAAGCCAATTCGGTGGTCCCCAGGCGGCCTTTGAATTCGGGGCGGAGCAGATCCGCATACCCTCTTGGCGGATTGCTCTTCACTTCGTTCTTGTTATATGCGATGACGAAGGGCTCCAGGTCGAGAACCACCACCGACCCTTCGTAAATGTATTTCGCGGGCCAGCTCCGGGATTCAGGGCCAGCGACCTTGTGCAATCTACCTTCCTTCGCCCGATCCAGATACCAGTTGATTTCAGTGGATATCATCAGGTCTGCACCTTCGGCGTTGCTGCCGCGCTCCTGATCGACTTTGGCGAGCAACTGTCCGGAGGGGCCCCGTTGATAGATCACTTCGATTTCGGGGTACAGCTTCCTGAATCCGGCGGCCGCACGCTGGATGGGCGGCAACGGGACCGAGTTGTACATCGTAACGCGGCCCTCCTTTTTGGCCGCCGCGACGATGGCGATCCAGCTTTGAGCGGCTTGTTGTGCCTGCACCGGCACCACCCATGCGCCCAAAGCGAGCAGTAGCACTGCAAGCCCGGGAGTCGCACGATTCCCTTGCAATCCGCTCATCGCTTCCTCCTCGAACAACATTTCCGGGTCAAGTATAGAACGGGCGTTCGCCACAAGTCCTATCCGCGAGCCAGCGCCTAGCGACCGTGCCAGTAGCGCCGGTCCTGCTCGCGCGCCAGCGAAACCACCGTGCCGTTTTGGGTGAAGCGCATGCTCACCGCGCCGCCGATATCGGTGCGCAGCCGCAGCGACGACGCGTGCCGCTCCCACACATCGGCTCGCGGATGCCCGAAACGATTGCGATAGCCCACCGAGAAGAGCGCGTACTGCGCTGACACGCTGTCCATGAAAGCCGGCGTCGATGACGTGCCGCTGCCATGGTGCGGCACCACCAGGGCGTCGGCCCTGAGATCGGGATAGCGCGCGCGCAGCAGCTGCTCCGCAGCCATTTCGATGTCGCCGGTCAGGAGCACCGAGCCATGCGGTGACGAGACCTTCAGCACGCAGCTGCGGTCGTTGGCCTTGCGCATTGATCCATCCAGCTCGGCGACACCGGGATGCAGCCATTCGAAGACCACCCCGTCCCAGGTCCAGCGATGGCCGGCCATGCAGGGCAGCCGCCAGCGCACGCTGCCGGCGGGCTGCTGGTCGTCGGACAAGGATGAAACCAGCTGCGAGACGGGGATGGCGTCGAGCACCGACTGCGCGCCGCCGGAATGATCGTTGTCGTTATGCGACAGCGCAACCATGTCGAGGCTGGCGATCCCTTCCCCGCGCAGGTAGGGGAGCACGACGCGGCTGCCGCTGTCGGCCTGCGCCCCCCACTTCGGGCCCGCATCGTAGAGCAGCGCACGATTCTGCGTGCGCACCACCACCGCCAGCCCCTGCCCCACGTCCAGCATGGTGAGCCATGCCTCGTCCTTAAGCGGGCGCGGCGGGGCCAGGGCAAATACCGGGAGCATCAGAACAAGTCCCAGTGCGCGTGCCGGAAATCCCCGCGGCGCCAGCAGCCAGGCCACGCCGGCCAGCGCAAGTGGAATCGTCCAAGGCTGGGGCGCGTGTTGCTGCCACACGGCGCCCTCGAACGCGGACAGCCACCGCAGCAGCGGCATGAGCAAACCGACCAGCCAGTCCGCGAGCAGGATGGGCGCATCCAGCGGAACCACCGCTCCGGCCAGGGCCAGCGGCGTAATGACCAGGCTGACCAGCGGTATCGCCACCGCATTGGCCAGCGGCGACACGATGCTGACCTGGCCGAACAGCACGACCAAGGCCGGCGCGAGGCCGACGGTCACCGCCCATTGCACGATGCCCCAGTTTTTCGTCGCAGCAACAACACGTTGCAGCAACCCGGACTCGCCCGCATCGGCATGAAGGCTGCGCGTGGAAACGTGGAAAATCACCGCCACGGCGCCGAACGACAGCCAGAATCCCGGCGACAGCACCGCCCAGGGATCGAGCGCCAGCACCACGACCAGTGCCAGCGCCAGCACGCGCGCGGACGAGGCCGTTCGATCCAGCAGCAGCGCCAGCGCCGCCACCGTCACCATGTACAGCGTGCGCTGTGCCGGCACCGCATATCCCGAGATGAGGCAATAGGCCAGTGCGCCCAGCATGGCGGCGATGGCAGCTGCCTTCTGCGCCGGCAGGCGCAGCGCCAGCGCCGGGATGCGGCGCCATAACGTGAGAACCAGCCAGCCGAACAGGCCCGACACCATGGTCACATGCAGGCCGGAGATGGACATGAGATGCGATACGCCCGTGCGGGCGAACACCTGCCACTCCTCCGGCGCGATGGCCCTCTGATCGCCGATGGCCAGTGCGATCAGCATTCCTGCGTAATCGCCGTCCGGCAATGCCTTGTGAAAACGCGCGCGCAGTTGCTCGCGCAGCCGCTCCAGCAGGTAACCGAAGCGCGGGACGAGGGAATCCACGCGCTCTGCAGCGGCGCGCCCCCTCCCGGAGGGCCGCACGTATCCGGTAGCGCGTATGCCGCGCTCGAGCAGCCAGGCCTCGTAATCGAAACCATGCGGATTCGCGCTGCCGTGCGGCAGTCGCAACCGCACGGTGAAGCGCCAGCGTTCTCCCGCACGCACCGGCTGAGTGTCGATATCGTCGTCGGCAAGCTCCTCCGGATTGGTGCCGGTGTACCAGGCCAGCGCCACATGCGAAGGCACCATGGCATCCGCCGGCTGAACCGACTCCACATCGAACTCGAAGCGCACGCCGCGCTCGAATGCCTGCGGCAGGCTGGCGACGACGCCGGTCACTCGGACATCCCTGCCCTCCCATTGCGGCGCCAGTGCATCGGCCAGCGCGAACTCGCCACGAAATGATGCCCAGCCGAAGCCGGCGGCAAAGATACCGCTGGCGACGATGAGGGTCCGCGCCACGTGCGCCAGCAGGCGGCGACTGCGCGCAGAAGCGTCGCCCGATCCTCGCGGCGAACAACAGACAGAGGCGATGGCCACGCCCAGGCCTGCAACGAACATCAGCACGCCGGCGCCAACACCGGGCAACTCCGCCTGGCGCTGCAGCAGCAGGCATCCCAGCGTGAAGGCGAGCGCGGCCGCGATCACGGGGGATCCGGCGCGGGAATCGGTCCTATTGGGTGTGCCAATGCCTCCATGCGCAACTAACGCACGGGCCGGCCAGCGGTTGATCTGAATCGCTGCCACCGTTCCCGGGGCCGTCGCGATCCGCGCTGACTGGTCTGGATTCCAATGATGGAGGCAGAGAGCGCCAACCTGCCGTTGATCCGCCCCGGCCTCAGTTAACCGAGGCGGCCCGACCTACTGGGGCGTTATTCGCGCCTTGCGCGCCAGTTCGACATAGCGCCGGCTGGTATCCGCAATATTTTTTTCCAGCTGCTCCGCGGAAGCTGACATGGGGCCGCCGCCGACCTTCGAGATCTGTTCCCTGGCTTCCGGCTGCGCAAGGCCCTCGTTGATTTCCTTTGCCAGCCGGTCCTTGATGGCCCTGGGCAGCCTGCTGGGACCGAACAGCCCTGTCCAGAGGGTGAAGTCCATGTCGAATCCCTGTTCGCGCGCGGTGAGCACGCCCGGAAGGATGGCGGTCCTCGTCGCCGCGGTTGCCGCGACGGCCACGGCCTTGCTGCCATCAACCAGCGGCTTGGCTGCAATCGCGGACACCAGCGCCAGTTGAACGTCACCGGCCGCGACTGCCTGAGGAAATCCGCTCGCGGCATAGGGAATGCCGGTCAATTCCAGCCCGTTTCCATCGAGCATGCCGATCAACTCGAGTTGCATGGTCGAATTCGAAGGGTAGGCATAGTTGAACTTGCCCGGCGCAGCCTTCGCCGCCGCTATGAATTCGCGCAAGTTCGCGGATTTCAGGTTGTTGGAAACCAGCATGACCATGGGCGTGGTGGCAACGCCGGCGATGACCGTCAGTTCCTTCCACAGCACGCGATGCTCCTTGATGAACAGATAGGAATGCAGCGTGGTATCGCTGGTGAAAAGCAGCGTGTATCCATCGGGTTCCGCGCGGGCCACGGTATCGGCGCCCACATAGCCCCCCGCGGCCACGCGGTTCTCGACAATGATGGGCTGCTTGAGGCGTTGCTCGAGAATCCGGGAAAGCATGCGCCCGAGGATGTCGGTCGATGCGCCGGGGCTCCCGGGAACGATCAGGGTGATGGGTCTCGCCGGATAAGTCTGCGCATTGGCGTTCCGGCCCGCACCGAGAGCCATCAGAAGGGCGCACAACGCGGCGCCGGCCACTGTCGTCAGATTTGCATGCATTGCGTTCCTCCTTCTTCTATCCATGGTTGTTTGCGCCCGCCAGACTGGCCGGCAGAAGGCGGGGCGCCGTTCCGGTTCCAAGACGCCACCGCAACCGGGACGCAGTCAGGACTTGAGCGAGACTGCATCGTCGAGCTCGTTGAAGGGCAGATTTTCCAGCCTGCGGCGCGCAACCACCAGATTGCCGCCCTGCGCCCCGAACACCTCCCGATGCAGCGTTTGAGCGGCCATGGCATAGGTGTCGCCGGCAGTGAAGTGCTGAAACTTTCCCGCGATTTCGAGCGTGACCGATCCTTCGAGCAGCAGATATCGGCCCTCCCAGTTGTCCGAATGGTATTTGCAGTCGGCGTCGGGTCCATACCTGCGGATCAGATAGTCGGTAAATCCCCTCGCCTTCAGGTCCGCAACGAACTCGTCCAAACGTTTGTCTTGCCCGGAATTCGCCATTGCCCCTCCTCTCAATTGCAATGCTGCGCATCCCTGGATCGAAGCGCAAGTGTTGCGCTAGGCTGCCGACCCTTCGATGGGACGGTACGGAAATACCCGGGGCTTGCCCGGTGCATCGGCGACATTGCCGGGCACCCCCGGCAAAGGATAGACCCAGAAGCCGTCATCCTGCTTTCGCGCCATCCAGACCTCGCCCGGCTTGCCCTCGCTCAGCATGGTCTCCACCGCGCAGGCGGCGAAATCGGGCGTGGCATAGCCCAGCCCCTGCTGCAGGCGGCGCGCCTTGAAGTCCGCCGGCGAGATGCCGCTGTCCACGCCCGCCGGGCAAATGGCGGTCATAACGACATTGCGCGCGGCCAGCAGCGGCGCCAGCGTCTCCACCATGCTGAGCAGCGCACGCTTGGACATGCCGTAGGCCAGGTCCCAGGGATGCGGGCGCAGCGCGCTGTCCGAGGACATCACCACGATGGCCCCGCCGCCCCTTGGCTGCATGGCAGGCAGCCCCTGCAGCACGCCCAGCAGCACGCCGTCGGTGTTGATGGCCATGACCTGGCGGTAGCGCTCGAAATCGCGCGTGACGATGTCGATCAGGTCGTCCTGCAAGGCCGGCGCGCCGCGCGGGCGGAACATGATGCCGGCATTGAGGAACATGATGTCGATGCCGCCGTGCGCCGAGGTCATGTCGGCAATCAGCGTCTTCCATGCGTTCGCATCGGTTACGTCCAGATGCACATAGCGATGCGGCGCGCCCAGGCTCTGCTCCATTTCCCGGCCCGGGCCGTCGTCGACATCCGCCATCCACACCGTCCCGCCGGCCCTGGCCAGGCGCTGTGCGGTCGCCGCGCCGATGCCTTTCGCTCCGCCGGTGACGAGCGCGACCTTTCCCTGAAGATTCATTCCGGCTCCTTCCCCGTTGCAGTTCCCAAGCGGTCGAAAATCACGGGGAAGGATTTCCACATGTAGATTTCACGATGATCCTTGTCGTCGCGCGCATGCACGTGCGCCCTCGGCACCGCAGGGCGCTCCGGATCAGTGCGCATGCCGGCTTCGAAGCAGGCCTGCAGCATCAGCGGCAGATCGCCCTTGAATTCGTCGCCATCGCCCGCACCGATTACCAGCGCCTGGCCGAGGCATACTTTCGAGCCGCCGCTGAATGCAAAACCCGCTGGCCGCCTGAGCCTGCCCGGCTCCTCGCGCCAGGGATTGAACTCTGCACAATCTGCGCCGTAGTAGTCGGGGTCCAGTCCGCCGATGCCGTACCACAAGGCGACCCGGTCGCCGGATTCGATCTTTCGGCCGGTCGCGAGCACGACATCTTCCTTTGCATGGCGCCAGTTAATGGCGGGATCGGTGATCTGGTGCAGCCGCAGCGACTCCTGCACCGCCCGCCGCAGAAAGCCAGGGTCGGTTAGCCTGGCTGCGTCGGCGGGATGCGTGGCGACCCAGCCATACAGGTCCGCGATGGCATGGCAGGCCGCCATCGATGTCGTATGGTCGGATGCGGCCAGCGTCATGGTGCACTCGCGCACCGGCAGGTCCTCGTCCCAGGAAGGCTCTGCGCGCAGTTGTTCGTCGTTGAGGATTAGAAGGGTGATCAGGTCCTTGGGCAGTTGGGCAGCGTCGAGCCGGCCCGCGCGGTGCTCCGCCACCAGCCGCTCGCGGCGCTCCCGGGATGGCCTATAGTACTCGTCGATGAAGCATTGCTTGGCCGCCTTGGCATCGGCAATGCGCCCCGCGATGAATCGCTCCTTGTCTCTGGAAGCAGCTCCCATAGCCTGTGCGGCATCGCGCTTCGCTTCGCCTTCAAATTCCAGGTGCGCCTTCAGCGAGGCAACCAGCCGATCGCCGAGTGCACCCAACCGCTCCAGCCGCGCCAGGCTGCCATCGGGCGGTTCCATGTCGTCCAGCCCGATGATGCGCGCCGCAATGGCGAGCGACAGGTCGCGCGCAAGCAACACAATGTCCGCGCGAACCCTGCCATCGGGGCCCGATGGCAGGGTTCGCAATTGCCACTGGAATGCCGGGACCATCCAGGCTTCGATGTCGCGCAACGCAGCGGCGCTGACCAGCGGCGCATACATGCGCCGGCGGCGCCGGTGCTCCTCGCCCCAGATGTAGATCAGCGTGCCGCCGAGGACGAACTCCTCGGCGTGGGGAGAATTGCCGTGCCCGCGCTTCTCGAGCGCGGGGCAGCGAAGCACCTCGTCCATTTCGGGCGCAGACCGGACTTCGTGAACGCGTGCGACCGACAATTGTTCAGCCTGACTCATCGTGCCTCTATGTCGAATATGGGCGCATTGCCCTGGAACGGGCGGGAACATTCACAGTAGCGAGCGGTCTTTACCCTGTCAACAATCCTTCATCCTTTGGCTGACATTGCTGTCCGACGAATTCCGTTAAGCTGGCCGCATGCCGCGCAGATTCATACGCAAATACCTCCCCTCGCACGAGAGCGTGCGCCAGAACCGGCATTTCGCGCGCTTCGGCGGATTCCTGCACCATCCCAATCTCTGGCACCTGAACCGGCACTCGGTGGCTGGTGGCATCGGCATCGGCCTGTTCGCCGGGCTGGTACCCGGGCCGTTGCAGATGCTGACCGCGGCGCTGCTGGCCGTGCCGCTTCACGTCAACCTGCCCATCGCGCTCGCCACCACTCTCTATACCAACCCGCTCACCATCGGCCCGCTGTACGTTCTGGCCTACCAGATCGGCGCGCTCATCGTCGATGGTCCCGGGCATGCCATGGCACCGCCGGACTTCGATTGGGCCGCCCTCGGCGCATCGGCCAGGCTGTACATGGACTGGGTGCTGTCGTTAGGGAAACCGCTGTTCATCGGCCTGCTGGTGCTCGCCGTCACGCTGGGCGTGGTGGGCTATTTCGCCGTGCAGGTTGGATGGCGGGCCTATGTGCTGCGCAAGTGGCGGCAGCGGGCGCGCCTGCGGCGCGCGCGGCAACGCCCCGGCGCATTCCTAGGGCTGTCGGTCACCGTAGTATTATTGCGCCCATATCTTCAGGAGGCGCACATGGAAATCACGGCAACGATCGCAAACCATCTGGAAGGCTTCCGCGAAGGCCTGGTCGCCGACGGCTATGACCTCAAGGTGGACGAGTTCACCGGTGGGACGGCGCGCCTGCGCATTACTGCGGGCCCCGACGCCTGCGCCGAATGCCTGGTGCCCAAGAAGCTCATGGTGAGCATGCTGGAAGAAAGCCTGCGCGAATTGCCGCAGGTGCAGAAGGTGGAAGTCGCTTATCCCGACGAATGAGCGGACGAATAAGCGGAAAAAATAAGTCCGACTAGCAGGGCCGCGAATGATCCGGGCGCATGGGCCGGCGCCTTTGCCGCGGGGTCTCAATACTGACAATCTCAAGGCGCGGCCCGCGGCACACGTGGCGGCTCACGCCCTATGCTGACATTCCTGGAGAAAACTGCGGCACCCCGCCGCAGCCCTTAGCTCTTCTGCCGCGGATCTTCCAGCCGTAGTTCGAATTCGCCTTCGAGGTGCTCCTGCAGCTTGGCGGTGATCATGCCCTCGAGCAGCCGCCCCGGCAACAGGCAATGGCCATCGTCGCAATTCAGATTGGTCACGTCCAGGCGCAGGTCGATGCGCCCGCGCCGCTCGTCGGCCTTCACGAGGATGAGGTCGGCGCCGTCACCCTTCACGACGCTGCGGGCCGCCTCGACGCCCGCATCAATGGATTCCTGACTCCACATAGCGCTCTCCTTGTACTGATCTGTTCAAACGTCGCCATTGTACGGCGGCGTCGGCAGGCGCGCATCCCGCGCCCCTTCTGGTCCTAGTATCCCCACCAGTGCAGCACGCGCTTGCGGATGGCGTCGGCAGCCAGCGTGATGGCGACCCCGACCACGGCAAGCAGGATCACCACGGCGAAGGTCAGCGCCGAATTGCCCGTCACCGCCGCGGTGCCCAGCAGCGCGCCCATTCCGGGAACGCCGGTGAGGATTTCCGCGGTCACGACCGAAATGATGGCAAAGGTTACCGACAGGGGCAGGCTGGCCAGCGTCCAGGCCATGACGAACTGCAGCCGTATGACGGTGAGGATGCGCCAGTTGCTCGCGCCCAGCAGGCGCGCGTTCTGCACCAATTCCTGGCGCACGCTGGTGCCGCCGTCGTAGGCGCTGAAGAACGCGACGAAAAACACCACCAGCACCGAAATGACGACGCAGGAGAACTGGTTCGGCCCGAAAACAATCACGATGATGGGCACCAGCGCGATGCGCGGCACGGCGTTCAGGCCGATCACGAACGGCCGCATCACTTCGCTGAGGAAGTGGAAGTTGCTCATCAGAAGCCCCGCCGCCGCTCCGAGCAACATGCCGATAGCCGTGCCCAGCAGCGAGGCGTACACGGTGGACCAGATATAGCTCCAGATGAACGGAGCGCCGTTGCTCCCGGTCATGACATCGGTGAGCTCCTTCCAGATGCGCACCGGCGAACTGACGAAATAGGCGTCGAACAGATGGCTCATGGCCTTGAGCGCGGGCATCTGCGGCAGGTACTGCCAGGCGAGGAGGAAGGCCACCAGAATGCCGATCTGCGACAGCCACACGGGGCTACGCGCACGCATTCTTTGCAGCCTCGAGGTCCTCACGGTCGCTGCGCCCACCGGCAACTGCTGGTTCTCAGCCATTTATTGCCCGCCCGCGGCCACGGGGCGCCGGCTGCGCTGTATCTGCACCGCCAGCTGTTCCCAGACATGGCCGTAGAGGTCCAGGAACTGCGGGTTCTCGCGCAATTCCAGGAAATTGCGCTCGTTGCCGAAGGGAATCTCGAACCGCTTGAATACGCTGGCCGGCTGGGCGGTCAGCACCAGCACCTGATCGGACAGTGAAATGGCCTCGCCCAGATCATGGGTGATGAGCAGCACCGTGATGCCCTCGCGCTTGACGATGTTGAATATGTCCTGGTGGATGCCGATGCGCGTGGGCTCATCCAGTGCGGAAAACGGCTCGTCCAGCAACAACGTGCGCGGATGCGGAGCAACCGACGTGAGGAAGGCCGTACGCCGGCGCATGCCGCCCGAAAGCTGGTAGGGAAATTTCTTCTCCGCGCCGTTCAATCCGGCCAGGCTGATGAGCTCGGCAATGCGGGCGCGCTGTTGATCCTTGGTCAGGCCGGATTTCGCCACGCGAAAATGCAGCCCGATGTTGTTCTCCACTGTGAGCCAGGGGAGCAGCGTGTCCTTCTGGAACATCATGGTGATGGGATGCCGCGGCGGATGGGCCGTTTCCTGCGACCATTCGACCCGCCCCGCCGCCGGCTTGATCAGCCCGGCGACGAGGGCCAGCAGCGTCGACTTGCCGCAGCCGCTGGGCCCCACCAAACCCGTCACCGAGCCTTCGGGCACGGCAATGGACAGGTGATCGAGAACCGTGGATCCGCCGGGATAGGCGAACGAAACGTCGGCGACATTCAGTAAAGGTGGCGACGACGATGGCGCGCCGGAATTCTGCATCGGCAATCCCGATCCTCCTCCTGGTTGCTTGCGCGCGGGCGCGATCAGGCCGCGCGAACCGTCACGCTGCTCTGCATTTCGCTCTCGCCCCAGCTGGGCAGGATGGTGGCGTGCAGGTTGCCCAAGCCGCCGCAGACCAGCGGCTGTATCCGGTCCGGCCGCACCACGGAATGCACGCGGCCCCGGCCGTCCACCCGGTCGCTGTCGCGCAGGAACGCCTGGTTCGCCTTGGGCCAGAAGTCGATCGGCTGCCAGGCGTTTTCGTACAGGCATTCCTGAAAGGACTCGATTTTCGGAAAAGTTTTCTCGAAGCGCTCGATCCACATCGGGTTGAGCAGGACCACTACTTCGCCGTGGGTCTTCAACGGCACGAAGAGGTTGCCCATGGGCGATGCAATGCTCTTGGCGATGAGATAGGCGAGGTCGCGGTCGTTGGCCGTGTTGGTGTCGCACAGCGCCATGGTGCCCATGCCGCCATGAACGGTGACGACTTCCTGCTCGCGCTTGTAGCCGCGCCGCATGGCCAGCGACGGCCAGTCGGTGCGCTCTTCCCATTCGCCGAAGCACACGCCGAAACGCGCGGGCTGGCCGTACACGGTGCGCGAACTCTCGCCCGCGCGCATGCCGCCGATATTGCGCAGGCACAGCTGCAGCGCCCGCCCGACGGTGGTCGAGCCGCGCCCGGTCGCCCCGCCCAGGCAGCCGGCGCGATAGTTGATTTCCATTTCATCGCGCGTGGGTCCGTTGACGATCAGGTAGGGCGCGACAGAGCCCGTGGTCGTTCCCAGCCCGAAGCCGTTGTAGCCCGGCTTGACCAGGGCTTCCAGCGCGGCAATGACCAGCGGCAGGTGCTTGGGCTCGCAGCCGGCCATGACCGAGTTGATGGCGACCAGTTCAACGGTGGCCATGCCGTGCTTGGGCGGCACCTCGGCCGCCACGATGTCGGTGGAGCGGCGCGGCGTTCCGCGCAGCATGGCTTCGACGCGCTCATCGGTCGGGGGGATCAGGGGCGCGCCGTCGCCCCATTTTTCCGCCAGCGACAATTCGAACAGCGCCATCGGGTCGTTATCGACCTGCAGCGTTTCGCTTTGCAGCACCGTCGCGGCCAGGTCGGCGCTGGTCGGCGCGGCGCTCATCGCGTCGCTCCGATCACGGCCAGGAACTTCGGATACCACTCCTCGGCGATCCTGCGCACCTCGTCCTCTGGAAGCCCTTCCAGCGGATAGGGAAATACCAGTTGGCGCATGTTGGCATGGCCTTCCATTTTGGCGACATTGTCGCCGTGCTCGATGAATTCCTCGGTGATGGCGACTACCACCGGCTTCTTCCTGTCTTCGACGACGACCGTGTCACGCACGGTCCAGAGGGTGCAGGACCCTCAATTAGCCAGGCCGACGATGGCGCAGTCCACCGAACTCGCCCATGCGTCGACCAGATCCTTGGTGTGCTGCCCTTCCTCGCCCACATGCTCGCCCACCCGCAGGACCACGGGCTCGGCGCCGTCCTTTCTCAGCATTTCGGACCACACATCGCACACCTGCAGCCACGAACGCCAGAACTGGTCGTTGCGCAGACCTACGCGCATGCCCTTGATGGGCCGGTCGAGATTGAACACGGGTGCAGATTCCTTGGCGCGGAACTGGGCCGTGGGTTTGCGGATGGTGAGCTGATCGGGTTTCATGTGAATGTCCTCTTGTTCGGCGGTCGATAATTGCCGTTCCAATTATCATCCAAACCTGTCCGCGATGCTGGCCTGGCGGCACCCGTTCACGTTGACGCATGCTCGCGCCGGCTCCTAGAATCCCCGGACCGGCGAATGAACAGGCATCGGGCACTTGAACCCGCTTGATGAGGGGCCGGATTGCGAAGCAGCTGGATGCCGATGCCAGATTCCCATGGCCAACCGACGGAGGGGCAAATGCGCAAACCGCACGGCAAGTCATCGGGGGCATCGCTAGGTGCGATACGGCGCTCGCAAAGCCGCATTGGACTCCAGACGTCGGCGCTGATCGGCATGGCCGCGCTGGCGGCGTTCATTGCGGTACTGCCGGGGCGCGCCCGGGCGCAGGAGAAATTTCCCTCGCGCTCCATCGAACTGGTCGTCCCCACCCCGCCCGGCGGCGGAGTGGACATCAGCGGGCGCATCATTGCCGAAATGATCGAGCCCATCCTCGGCGTGAAAGTGCTGGTCTCCAACAAGCCGGGTGCGAACGGCACCATCGGCCTGGGCTATGTGGCTGCGGCAAAACCCGAGGGTTATGTATTGGGCATGGCCTACGGCGCGCCGCTGACCATTTCGCCGCACACCATGAAGCTGGCTTACGGCCCCGAAGACTTCACGCCCATCACGCAACTGACCGGCGGCACAGCCCTGATTTTCTGCGTCAAGCCGGAATTTCCCGCCGGCAACGGCCGCGAGTTCGTCGAGCATCTGAAGCAGAACCCGGACAAGTACAGCTACGGCAACGACGGCGTCGGAGCCATGGTGCAGCTGGCGGGAGAACGGCTGTTCCAGCCGTTGGGGGTGCGCATGCGGCCCATCCCCCTGAGCGGCGCGGGCGAGACGCTCAAGCTCTTTCTCGGCGGCCACATCGACATTTACGGCGGCAGCATTCCACCGATTGCCGCATTCGTGAAGGAAGGTCGCGCCAAGTGCCTGCTCAGCACCAGCAATGCGCGCAGTCCCATGATGCCCAACGCCGATACCGCGGCCGACCTCGGCATGGCCGATCGCGCCACCGAACTGTGGCGCGGCGTGGTCGCGCCCAAGGGCCTGCCTGCGGACCGGCTGAAGCTCCTCGAAACCGCCATGCGCAACGGCGCGCAGATGGAAAAATTCCGCACTTATGTGGTCGGCAGCAGCGAGAAGGTGGTCGCCAATGCACCGGAGGAATTTCGCGCCATGTACATGGCCGAGTACCGGGATTTCGCGAAAGTCGTGCAGGGATTGAGCCTGCCGAAATAGCAGTGAAACTCGATCCCGAGCTTCGCGCGGTCCTTGCAGAGGTCAACGCCCGCCGCACACTCGTTACCCTGGACAGTGCCGAAGACATTGCCGCCAAGCGCGCGCAGAACCTCAGCCTCACCGAGCAGCTGAATCGGGCCCTGGATCGCAGCGGCGTCATCACCGAAATCCGCAGCATTCCCGGTGCGGGATCGGGGACCCGGCTGGACCTGCGGCTGCATCGGCCGGCGCAGTCCGCGGGTCTGCTTCCCTGCCTGTATTCAGTCCACAGCGGCGGCATGGTGTCGGGCACCGCCCTCATGGACGACCGCATCCTGGTGCCCCTGGTGCGGGAATTCAATTGCGTTGCAGCTTCGGTCGACTACCGCCTGGCGCCGGAATTTCGCGCGCCGGCTGCGACGGAGGATTGCTACGCGGGCCTCGCATGGCTGGCCGGCAATGCGGCAGCGCTGGACATCGACGCCGGGCGCATCGCCATTTATGGCATCAGCGGCGGCGGCGGGATCGCTGCGACCACGGCGCTGATGGCACGCGACCGCGGGGGACCCGCGCTGTGTTTCCAGCAGTTGATCTATCCGCAACTGGATGACCGCAATGTCACGCCCTCCTCCCACGGAGAGTGGCTGGGCTGGACGCGCGCCATGAACGTCGGAGCGTGGCGCGCGGTGCTCGGACAGCGCGCCGGCTCGCCGGACGTCGGGCCGCATCAAGCTGCCGCGCGGGCGCGCGATCTGTCAGGTTTGCCGGCCACCTTCATCGAAGTCGGCGGCATGGAAATATTCCGCGACGAGTGCATCGACTATGCAACGCGCCTGCTGCAGGCCGGCATCGCAACGGAACTGCATGTGTATCCGGGCTGCTTTCACGGCTTTGACATCTATGTGCCGCAGGCGCGGATATCGCGCATGGCGGTTGCAGCGCGGTTGTCTGCGCTCAGGCGCGCCTGGTGGCCATCGGGCGGAACGGGCTAACGCCGCTGCCCATCGATGCGCGCTGACTTGCCGGGCGCGGCCCGAACGCGGGACCGGCGCGGCGCGGACGCCGGGCCGGTCTCGTTGCAACCTTATTTGAGCTTCAACTGCTCCAGCTTGCCGCCCTTGATCACATGCCACTTGATCGATTCGGGGACGAGGCCTTCGCGATTGGTCTTGGTATAGGTGTACTCGCCCATCAGGCCCTTCAGCTTGGTGATCTTCTCGCCGTTCTGCATGACCTTTTCGCCGCTGCCGCCGGAACCCTTCAGGGCCGCCGCGATAATGTGGATGGAATCCCACCCCGCCATGGAGAAGCTGCCGTTGGGGTCCACGCCGAACTCCTTGCGGAAGTTCACGGCGAATGCCAGGTGCTCAGGCACAGGCTGGCTCTGGTCCACCGCATCGGGAGCGATCACGCCCTCGGCGGAGTCACCTGCCCCGTTGATCACGGCCTTGGTGGTCAGGGTCGTGTGGCCATAAACCTGCGTCTTCATTCCGAGCTGCTGGATGTTCTTCAGCGCCACGATGGATTGCGGACCGCCGGCCCAGATCACGACCGCATCCGGGTTGGTCGAGCGCATGCGCGTCAGCTGCGGGGTGAGGTCGAGATTGGCCTGCACCGGGAAGGTTTCGTCCGAAACGATTTCGTAGCCGTTCGCCTTGGCGTGCTGGGTCAGCAGCGAGGCGCCGCCCTTTCCGAACGTATCACCCTGGTAGATAACGCCCACCCGCTTCTTGCCCATCTTCTTCAGCACATCGGCCAGCCCGACAACGATGGTTGGATCGCCCAGCAGGACGCGAAAGATATAGGGGTTGTTCAACTGCGTGATGGCGGAGGACCCGATGAGCCCGAACAGCGGCACCTTGCCCTTGCGCAGGTTCTCGGAATAGGCCGTGGCACCGGCGCCGAAGCAGGCGATCATGGCCGACACCTTGTCCTGGTCGATGAGCTTGTTGGCGCGGATCACCGACAGGTCGGCGCGCCCCTGGTCGTCCTCGGCGATGAACTCGATCTTGCGCCCGTCGACGCCGCCGGCCGCATTGATGGCCTTCACGGCCAGCTGCGCGCCGCGCAGCTCGTCGATGCCTACGGCGGCAAACGGCCCGCTGCTGCAAAGCACGCCGCCGACCTTATAAGTCTGCTGCGCCTCGGCCACGCCACCCGTCAGCGCTCCGCTCAACAGCGCCGCGCCTGCCAGCGTTGCTTTCACCGCCCTTGCGAATTTTCCGTTCATGATCCTCTCCTCAAGTTAGACCACCCGTCCCTCACTTCGAACCGCAAGCGCGTCCACCGCCCGCCATGTCCTGGCGCCAGGCGCGGAACCAAACTTCGGGGATCACCGCGACGACCTGGCGTCCCCTCCACCCAGTACTGCGCAGTATTTCGCGCGAATCTCCGGCGATGATCATTGGTTGACCGATTGAATCACTTCGCGGGAAAACCGCTCCATCGCCTCGATGCGCGTTGCACGATTGAGTACGCCTGATGCCGGAGGAAAGACCTCCCATGGCGCCACGCGGACCCCGGTAGCGCCTGCTTCATTCAAGCGATGGAAATCGTCCGCCGACCGGCAGCCTCTTCCGGAGGCGATCGTGGCAAATGGCTGGCTCGACTTGCCCAATTCCTCGCGGCGGGCCGTCACGGCTCTGATCATTGCTTCGGACTCTGCCCAACTGGCCAACGGAAGAATCCAGCCGTCACCCATTCGGGCCGCACGCTCCATTGCCGGTCCCATGCCCCCACCCAGATAAATGGGGATGGTCCTGGTGGGAACGATGCTCAGGCGGATGGGGTCGTCAGGCGTGTCGGGCCCCCGGTGCTTCACGTATTGTCCGCTCCAGAGTTTGCGCATGAGATCGATCGCATCGCTCATTCGCCTGCCGCGGGTCGAGAAATCCGAATCCAGCGCCTCGAATTCCTCCCTCATCCATCCGACTCCCGCTCCCAGTATCACCCGGTTGTCGGAAAAAATCGCCGCAGTGGCGAGCGCGTGCGCCACGACGATCGGGTGCCGCAGCGGCAGCAGGTAAATGCCGCTCATGAAGCGCAGGGTTTTCGTCGATGCCGCCAGGGCAGCCGCGGCAACCCAGGCGTCGGGGAAAGGCTCGCTTTCATCCCAGGATAATTTGCCGTCCCGGCTGGCGGGGTTTTCCGGCGCGATTTCCCTGGGGCTGGCCACGTGGTCAGCAAAGATCACGCTGTGGAAACCCAACCGCTCCGCCTGCACCGCGGTTTCCACATAGTCCGTGACGGGTATTCCCATCATAAAAAGAACGAAGTCCATTAATCTCCCAATACAAACCGCAAGTATTTAGAAGAAAGCGTTGGCTTTCAATCTAGGTGCAATCTCACGGGCCGGTTTGTCCGGGGCGACGTATCGATCGGTCGCCGTGTACACTCGAAGCTCCCTTTGCTAGATGGCCGGGGCCGACCGTAGGCGCGGAGTTTCCTAGCGCCAATGGTGTCGATGCGTAAGGGAAGAGACGCATCCGATTGGCAAAGACAGAGCAGCAACCGGCGCAAGGGCAGAAATTCCACTTGAGGAGGAAGAATGAACATTTCAGCGCATCCATTTTCTGACCAGACGGCAAATCGTGCGCAGCAGTGGTGCAAAGCCCTGCTTGCATTGGCGGTGGTCGGCCTCTGCAGTGTAGCTCATGCTGATGCCCTTGCGCCTCAGAAAAGCGGCAGCGATGTGAATCCACAGACATTACCCGGCACACCGCTCCTGATTGCACAAGCATCTGCAAAGGCAGGTGCCAGCGCGCAAGCGCAGCTCGACGCTCTCGTCAAGGCAGCAAGAGCGGAGGGTGAAATGACCTACTACACGTCGGTTCCGGAAAACGTTGCAAAGCGGGTCAGTGCCGCTTTTACTGCCAAATATGCAATCAAGACGCAATTCATCCGGCTGGCGAGCGTGCCCGTCATGCAGCGCTTCGCCTCCGAGGCCGAAGCGGGAAACTTTGCAGCGGACGTGGTCATGGTCACGGGCGCGGCCATCCCGTTCGCGGAGGATGGTATCCGCAAGGGGTCGATAGAATCCCTCGCCGAAGCCGGCCTTCCCGTGCTGACGAGCGGGGAATTCCCTGCCAAATTCAATCGCACCACCACCGCCATCATCTCGCTCGCCCCTTTCCTCTTGTACTACAACACCGACAAGGTCAAGGGCGCGGACATCCCGAAGGATTGGCCGGATCTGCTCAACCCCAAATGGAAGGGACAGATCCTCTTGATCGAGCCGGTGTCCTCCGACACCTATATTGACTTCTGGGCGGCGTTGTTCGACCGGCACGGCGAGAGTTTCTTCCAGCAATTGCGCGCGCAAAATCCGCGCTTCTTTGCCGCGGCCTTTCCCAACGTCCAGGCCTTGGCCGCCGGCGAAGGCAGTATCGGACTGCCCACCATCATGTCGCTGGTGCACGGTGCGAAGGAAAAGGGCGCTCCCATCGACGTGCTGGTTCCCGACTACACGACGGGCTCGGAGATGTTCGTGGTATTGGCTTCGCGGACCAAAGCCAAGCGTCCGAACGCCGGCCGCCTGTTCGTCAACTACGTAATGTCGCCCGAAGGCAACAAGGTGTTCAACGACGACCCCGGGGGCGCGTCCGTGTATGACACACGCAGCCTTCCCAAGGATTACGTCGCTTCAAAGCCCGGCACCGCGGCAGCCCGAAAGCAGCAGGTCATGAACCTGTTCGGGATCAAATAGCTTCAACAAATTGCCGCGCCGGATGCGCGCTGACCTTCCAGAAAAGGATTCGGCATGTCAATCGGAATCACGATGTACGGCAGCGACCCGACTCAACTTGCTGACGTTGCGCGCCGAGCAGACGAACTCGGGTTTGACGGCCTGTGGCTGGGCGAGCATGTCGTAACGCCCGAAGTCATGGCCGAAGAGCATCCCTACAATGCCGGCTGGTCCAAATTGCCCGTGATGAGCGCGGACCCGCGCATGTACGACGTGTGGACCATGCTTGGCTCCCTGATCTCAGTCACCAAGCGGGCCACGGTTTCGACCGGCATCTACCTGCTGCCGCTGCGGCATCCGCTCATTTCGGCCCGCGCCGCCATCACCGCGCAGCAGATTTCCGGCGGGCGTTTCAAGTTCGGCGTGGGTGCGGGCTGGCTCGGCAGCGAGTTCGACGCGCTGGGCGTGTCGTTTCATGACCGCGGCCGGCGCTTCGATGAAATCCTCGATGTGTTTCCGAAACTCTTCGCCGGCGGGCCCGTGGAACACAAGGGGGAGTTCTATTCCTTTCCGCGCCTCGCATTTGTGAAGTCACCGATACACATACCCATCGTCATGGGCGGCAACAAGCCGCCTGCGCTTCGTAGGACCGCGCTGAGAGGGGATGGTTGGTACGGTGCCAACGTGCCCTTCGAAGAGAACTTGAGGATCCGGGACGAACTCGAGCGCCTGCGGCGCGAATACGGCCGCGACAAGCTGCCTTTCACCTATTACCACCGGATTGCGGGCCGGCCGATAGCGGAGAACGTCGAGAAATTCCGGGCCGCGGGCTTCGAGGACATCATCATCCCGTTCGATGCCATCCACGCCGGCGCCGACAGTGACCAGTCGACCGAAGCAATACTGCGCTCGCTTGAAAACGCTGCAGCGGAACTCGGGCTCAAGGCGCAATGACCCAGGTCCAGCGGTTCCAGGCTCCGGGCTAAAGAGGCCGGGACTACTTCGACTGGGGCGCGGCGCGGGTGACCCGCGCATGCACACCAGACACCAATCCCGCCAGCCCGCGCGGAAAGTACATCAGCGCCAAGGTGAGCACGACGCCATAGGCCAGGATTTCATAGCGGCCGTACTGCGAAACGCTCTCGACGAGAAGGACCAAGGCGGCCACGCCGAGCGGCGCGCCCCAGATCGAGGATTTACCGCCCACCACCACCGCCACCAGCAGAAAGATGGACAGCGACAGCGCCGCGGAGTCCGGGCCGACGAAACTGTTGAAGTGCGCCGAGAGCGAACCTCCCAGCCCGGCCAGCGCGCATCCGAATACGAAAATCATCAGCTTGTACTTGGTGACCGGAATGCCGGTCACCATGGCGGCCGTATCGCTGCCGCGGATGGCGCGCAGCGCCCGGCCCACGCGCGAACGCAGCAGGTTGTCGCTGAAGGCCAGCACCGCCAGCGCCACGACCCACACCAGCGCCGCGTAGTGCTGCGGATTTTCAAAGGTGATGGCGCCGAAGCTGATGGTCGGAATGCCGGGAATGCCCGACACCCCCGGCGGCCCGATCTCGAATTGGCTGAGCGAGGCCAGGACGATGGAATTCAGCGCCAGCGTGGCCATGGCGAGGTAGAAGCCCGACAGGCGCAGCACGATCCAGCCGATGGGCAGCGCAAGGGCGATGGGTACGGCAATGGCGCCGGCGATTCCGATCAGGGCCGACTGCTTGAACTGCACGGCGACCACCCCGGCGGTATAGCCGCCGAGACCGAAGAACGCCGCCTGCCCCATGTTGAGCTGGCCGATCTGCCCGAATATCAGGCTCATGCCCACGGCGGCAATCGTGTTGATGCCGACGTTGATGACCAGGCTGAGGTGGTAGGAGGAGCTCAGCGAGAAAATGAAGCCGAACACCGCGACGATGCCGGCGATCCAGGCAATCCAGCGCTGGCTCATACCCGGCCTCCCAGCAATCCGCGCGGTCGAACGAGCAGCATGACGATGATGAGCGCCATCGGAACGATTTCCTTCCACACCGACGACAGCAGCCCGGCGCAGAACGCCTCGACGATGCCGATGGCCAGGCCCCCGACGATAGCGCCTGGAATGCTGCCCATGCCGCCGACAACCAGCGCGGCAAAACCCTTGATGCTCATGGCCAGCCCGACGCTGAAGCTCATCGGCACCAGCGGCGCAACCAGCACGCCGCCCAGGGCGCCGAAACCGCCGCCCAGCACGAAGGACAGCGTGGCCACCGTGCCCGGCTTGATGCCCATCAGGGAGGCTGCCTCGCGATTCATGGAGCAGGCCAGCATGGCCTGCCCGTGGATGGTGTAACGATAGAACGCCAGCAGTCCCGCCATGGCCGCCACCGAAACGCCGATGATCCACAGCGCCTGGGAGGGCAGCGTGGCCGGGCCGATGGCGATGGATGCGTTGCCGGAGAAATACGGCAGGCTGTAGGCGTCCGCGCCCCAGGCGAGCAGCACGATGGATTCGATGATGATGCCCACGCCCATGGTCACCAGTTCCTTGGACAGCCGGTCCGCGCGCCAGGCGCCGACCACGAACACGCGCTCGACGATGCCGTTGATGCCGGCGACGATGGCCACCGTGAAAATGATGGCCGCGGAGATTTGCCAGCCGTACTGGGTGGTGAGGATGGCCGCCATGACGCCGCCCAGCATGACGAACTGGCCCTGCGCGAAGTTGAGCAGCGCGGTGGCGTTCATCATGACGGCGAAGCCCAGCGCGATCAGCGCGTAGATGCTGCCGACAGTGATGCCCGACAGGGCGAATTGCAGGATTTCAGACGGGCCCATGGGTGCCTTTGGCTGCTGTGTTGCTACAAGCGCTCAATGCGTCGAATGCGGCGGCCGATGCGGCTTCAATACCGCGCCGGCCCCGCTGCAACCCTACTTGAGCTTCAGTTGCTCGAGCTTGCCGCCCTTGACCACATGCCACTTGATCGAGTCGGGTGTCAGGCCTTCACGATTGGCCTTCGTGTAGGTGTACTCGCCCATCAGGCCCTTGAACTTGGTGATCTTCTCCCCGTTCTGCATGACCTTCTCGCCACTGCCGCCGGAACCCTTGAGGGCCGCGGCGATCAGGTGGATGGCGTCCCAGGCGGCCATGGAATACGTGCCGATGGGATCGCTGCCGAACTCCTTGCGGAAGTTCACGGCGAACGCGAGGTGCTCGGGCACCGGCTGGCTCTGGTCCACCGCGTCGGGCGCGATGGCGCCTTCAGCCGCGTCGCCCGTGGCATTGAGCACGGTCTTGGTGGTGAGCGGAACGCCGCCGTAGATCTGGGTCTTGAATCCCAGCTGCTGCATGTTCTTCACCGCCACGATGGTTTGCGGCGCGCCGGCCCAGATCACCACGGCATCCGGGTTGGTGGAGCGCATGCGCGTCAGCTGCGGCGTCAGGTCGAGGTTGGCTTGCACCGGGAACGACTCGTCCGAAACGACTTCGTAGCCGTGCGACTTGGCATTTTGCGCCAGCAGCGTCGCGCCGCCCTTGCCGTAGGTATCGCCCTGGTAGATCACGCCAACGCGCTTCTTGCCCATCTTCTTCAGCAGGTCGGACAGGCCGACCATGATGTTCGGATCACCCAGCAGGGCGCGGAAGATGTACGGGTTGTTCAGCTGCGTGATCGAGGAGGACGCGATGATGCCGAACAGCGGCACCTTGCCCTTGCGCAGGTTCTCGGAGTAGGCCGTTGCGCCGGCGCCGAAGCAGGCGATCATGGCCGAGACCTTGTCCTGGTCGATGAGCTTGTTGGCGCGGATCACCGACAGGTCGGCGCGCCCCTGGTCGTCCTCGGCGATGAACTCGATCTTGCGCCCGTCGACACCGCCCGCGGCGTTGATGGCCTTGGTCGCCAGTTGCGCGCCGCGCAGCTCGTCGATGCCGACGCTGGCAAACGGGCCGCTGCTGCAGAGCACGCCGCCGATCTTGTATGTCTGCTGCGCATAGGCAGCGCTTGCCGACAGCCCGCCGGCCACCAGCGCTGCGCCGGCCAGCGATGCCTTCAATCCCAGTACGAAATTCCGCTTCATGACCTTCTCCTCTTAGTTGAACCGCTTATCCTGCAATCCGTGCCGCCTGCGCGACCACCTCGGGCTTGGCCTTGCCGCCCAGGTAGAGCCGCAAAACTTCCGGGTCGTCGCGCAATGATTTTGCGTCGCCCGCCATCAAAACCTGGCCCAGTCTCAGCACATAGGCGCGCGAGGCGATGGCCAGCGCCCCTGCCGCGTGCTGCTCGACCAACAGCACCCCCACCCCGCGCTCTGCGCGCAGCTTCACCAGCGCCTCGAAAATGCGCTCCACCATTTTGGGCGCAAGGCCCAGCGACGGCTCATCCAGCAGCAGCATCTTGGGATTCGACATCATGGCGCGCGACATGGCCAGCATCTGCTGCTCGCCGCCGGAGAGCGTTCCCGCCATCTGGCCCAGCCGCGCCCCCAGCACCGGGAATAGTTCCACCAGCGCCTGGATGTCGCGGTCGATTTCGGCCGCCTTCGCGCCGGCGCGAATCCTAAGGTACGCCCCAAGGCGCATGTTCTGCTCCACGCTCAGTGCCGGAAACAGCTGCTTGCCCTGGGGGACATGCGCCATGCCCATGCCGACGATGCGATCCGGAGGAAGGTTGCCGACCGGCTTGCCGTCGAACGACACCGACCCGGCGGTGAGCCGATTGAGACCTGTGATGGCGCGCAGCAGCGTCGTCTTGCCGGCGCCGTTGGCGCCGATCACCGCCACGAGTTCGCCCGCGCTGATATCCAGGCTGATGCCGTGCAGTGCCTGGATGGCACCGTAGCCCGCCTCGACGTCGCGAACCTGCAGCAGGGGCGCGTTCTCCGTCATGCGGCCTCCACGCCGGCCGCGATGGCCGTGCTGGAAGTGCCCAGGTAGGCTTCGATCACGGCGGGATTTGTCTGCACTTCGGCCGGGGTGCCGTTGGCAATGCACTTTCCGTCGTAAATCACCACGACATGGTCGCTGGCTTCCATGACAAGATCCATGTCGTGCTCGATCAGCAGCACGGTGCAGCCGTTCTGGCGCACTTCGAAAATAAGCCGCATCAGTTCTTCGACTTCGGCATCGTTCAGGCCGGCGGCGGGCTCGTCCAGCATGATGAGCCGCGGCTTGCCCGACAGCGCGCGCGCGAATTCGAGCAGGCGCTGCTTGCCGAAGGGCAGCGAGCCGGCCGGCAGGGCCGCATCGCCGCCCAGCCCGGTGAAGTTCAGAAACTCCATGGCCTCGTCGCGCGCCCAGGACTCTTCGCGCCGCGAGCGCGGAAACGTGAAACCGTTGGCGAAAAAGCCGGCGCTCAGGCGCGAGTGCAGGCCCACCATGACGTTCTCGAGACAGGAAACGTCGGCAAACAGGTGCGGCGTCTGGAAGGTGCGGCCGATGCCGCGCTGGGCGATCAGGTGCGGCGGCACGCCGACCAGGCTGTTGCCGTCGAAACGGATGTCGCCGGCATCCGGAGGCAGCAATCCGGAGATCATTTGAAACAGCGTCGTCTTGCCGGCACCGTTGGGGCCGATGACGGCAAAAATGGCGCCGTGCTCGACCGTGAAGTTGAGGCCGGTATGGACCTTCAACCCGCCAAAAGCGCGGTGCAGATCCTTCACTTCCAGCAGTGGATTCGACGCGCTTTGCACGGGCGACTGATCACTTGTTCAAGGGGTGGCGCATTTAAGCAAAGAATCCGATTGTTTGCCAGCACAAACCCGATGCACGGTTAGAATCCCATAGCTACGTGCCGCCGGGCCTACGTGCCGCCGGGCCTCGAATTTCGTATTTTTCTGATTAACAACGGGAATTACACATGACTCAACAGGCAAATCCTCTCATTGTGTGCGGCGGCGGTTTTTCCGGGCTGAGCGCAGCGGTCACCGCATTGGAGGCCGGCGCGGAAGTCACGCTGGTCGAAAAAGCGCCGTATCTGGGCGGAACCACCCTGCTTTCCGGCGGGACGGTATGGACCTTCGTCGATTACGAAAAGGTCCGCGAGCACATTCCCGCCGGCGATCCCGCCCTGCAATGGCTGGTGCTGGAGAACATTGCCGACGGCCGCGCCTGGCTCGAAGGCCTTGGCGTGAAATTCGAGAACATCGGTCAGATGCTGCACAACGGCCACGGCTATGTCATGGACCCGGCCGGCGGCATCGGCATCCTGGGCGAGCGCTTCAAGGCCCTGGGCGGAAAGCTACTGCTCGAAACGGGCCTGCACTCTTTGGTGACCACCGACGGCGTGGTCAGCGGCGTACGCGTGCTGCGCGACGGTCGGATCAGCGAATTGCCGGCGGGCGCCGTGGTGCTGGCCACCGGCGGGTTCCAGGGCAACCCCGAACTGCTGGCGCGCTATGTGGTGCGCGATCCTGACAATGTGATGTTGCGCGCCAACTACTGGAGCACCGGGGATGGATTCATCGCGGGGACGGCCATCGGCGCCGCCGCCTCGCCCGGCCTGGACACGTTCTACGGCCACGCGCTGGCCGCGCCGCCTGCGCGCGTCGACAACAAGCAGTTCCGCGAGGCCGCCCAATACCAGGGGCGCCAATCGGTGGCCATCAACATGAACGGCGAGCGCTTCGCCGATGAAACCGAGAGCACGGGCGAGGAAGTGCTCAATCAGCGCCTGGCGCAACAGCCCGGCGGCCTGGGCTTCTATGTCATGGACAATTCGATCATGGAAGTGACGCCCATGCAGGGACGCGGCTCGCTCAACCGCGTCATTCTCGAGCGCTCGAAGAAAATCGGCGCTGTCGTCATCGAGGCGCCCACGCTGGAGGCGCTGTGCAAGGGCATGGCCCAGCACGGCGTGCCCGAGGCGCGGGCCCTCGCCACGCTCAAGGAATTCAATGCCGCCATCGAAAACAACCGCGCCGACGAACTGAGCCCGTCGCGGCGCGAAAATCGCACGCCGCTGAAAAATGCGCCGTTGCGCGCCATCTTCGTCAAGGCCGGCATCACTTTCACCATGGGCGGCCTGGCTGTGGACGAGAAGGCCCGCGTGCTGTGGCGCTCCGGGACAACCTCGCATTACGCGCCCGTGCCCGTGGAGCGCGCCTATACGCAGAACGAAGGCGCCACCCTGTCGATCGGCCACTACTACCGGCAAGTGCCGGTGCAGGGACTGTATGCCGCCGGGAACGACGCCGGAAACGTCAGCCACTTTGCCTACATGGGCGGGCTGGCCTCGGCGCTCACCATGGGAAGAAACGCCGGAAAGAATGCGGCGGCGCTGCCCAGCGTGAGGCGGCGCGCGGTCTGACCGTGTTCGGTGGCGGCACATTGCCGTATGCTGGTGTCAGCATTTGAACCGGTGAGCCACGTGCGCCGGTAAGGCCGGCGATAAGCTGTCAGTATTGAAGGCCCCAAAAAAAACGGCCGGTGCATACCGGCCGTTTTGCTTGTTGCGAGCGAGTTACTGGACGAAGCCGTACAGCTTGGCCGCGTTTTCGCAGATCATCTTGCGCTTGTCGGCCGCGGGCACGCCCTCGAACGTCGCATCGATGATCTTCTTGGAATCCGGGAAGGTGGTGTCTGAGTGCGGGTAGTCGGAAGCCCACATCAGATTGTCCACTCCCAGCATGTCGCGCAGACGGATGCCGGCACGGTCGTCCTGGAACGTGGCGTAGCACTGGCGACGGAAGGTTTCGCTCGGCAGTTCCGTGATGGGCGAGCCCATGTAGGGGCGATGAACCTTGAACACATGGTCCATGCGCTCGAGCATCATCGGAATCCAGCCGATGCCGCCTTCGGCGAGAACCAGTTTCAGCTTGGGGTGGCGCTGAAACACGCCGCCGAACATCAGCAGCACGAGGTGCTCGGCCATGCACATGGTCACGGTCGAAGGCCCGAGTTCCTTGGTGCCGGGGATGGCCAGGGTGTCCTTGCTCATTCCACGCATGAACGGATTGGTGTGGATGTGAATGCTGATCGGCGTGCCCGATTCGGCCGCAGCAGCCCAGAACGGGTCCGCGCTGGGGTGATGCAGCGGTGTGCCGCCCTCTTTCTGCGCCAGGAACACCGTGCGCACGCCCAGCTTCTGCGCGTTCTGCAGAGCGATCAGCGCGTTCTTGCCCTCGTTGTCGTCGAGAATGGGAGCAACACCCACGCCTTGCAGGCGGGCCGGGTTGAATTTGCAGAAGTCGGCCATCCACTCGTTGTACGCCTGTGCGCAGGCGAGGCGCGCATCGGGATTGGCCACGCGCTCGAGGTAACGCATGATGCCGGGGTACATGACATCGGCGTCGATGTGGTCGATGTCCATGTCCTTCAGGCGCGGACCCGGCTCGTACGAGCCCTTGTTCATGGTGGCGTAGGTCACCGGCGTGGACAGAATCTCTTCCTTCTTGCGGCCCGCGACGGCGCTGGTCGAAACCATGCGGGGCTCGAGGCCCGGGGCCAGCACCCAGCCGTCACCCTTGGGGTAGCTGACGACCTTGGGAGCGAATTCCTGCAGCGACTTGGGCAGGTTCTTGAAAAGGTCAGGCGGTTCGTTGATATGCGAATCGGCAGAAATGATGGTGTATTGCATGGCAAGGCTCCTCGATTGATGAAAATTCCGGATGGGCCGCTGTCGCAGGTCTGATTCTAGCCGTGACCAACCTCCTCGTCGGGTCACCGGCCGCCCTGCGGCGTGCTTCAATGGGGGCGAATATTATAAATAATCTGATTAATTGACAAGCGTTTTTTCAAGTCATTGTTTTCTTGCTGGAAAATAGCCTGACGCGCTCTAAATCGGTCCGTTTCAGCCCCCTTCGGGTGATAACATTCCGCGCGGGAATTGCCGCCGACTATCGGGTCGCGGCCGGCGCAAAAAAAGAGCAGCGCTCAATCGACGTTGCGGAGCGGCAACCGGCCCACCGCAATGACAAACATCAGGGAACGCATGCCACAGACTCGTACAGTGCGGGCGCGGTTGCCGCGCGATTCCGCCGCAACCTCCGAGGGCGCGAGCGCAAATCGGAGGTCGGCCGCTCCGCGCCGCAGCACCAAGGTTTCCGATTACGTGGCGCTCGACATCGTCCGCGATATCGTTGCGCGCCATTTGCAGCATGGCGACAAGCTGCCGCCCGAACCGGAGATGCTCAGGCAATACCAGGTCAGCCGCTCCACGCTGCGCGAGGCGCTGCGCGTGCTCGAAGTCCAGGGCCTGATCCGATCGCGTCCCGGTCCCGGCGGCGGCACCGTCGTGGGCAAGGTCGAAGTATCCAGCCTCGGCCGCACCCTCACTTTGCACATGCACCTGGTCGGCGCGACCTACGACGAATTGCTTTCGGGCTATGTGCTGGCGGAGTCCATGACCGCGGAACTGGCCGCGCAGAATCCCGACCGGGCGCTGGTCAAGCGGCTAATGCAACCCTATGTGGAAGAAGGCCGGGCCACGCTGCATCGCCACGCGGTCGAAGAAGGTTTCGAATTCCATGGCACGGTCGCGCTGCTGGCCAACAACCGCGTGCTCGCCTTCATCCTGCAAACACCCGGCGCCATCGTGAACGACCATATCGTCAACAGCCTCAACCGCAAGCTGCTCGAAGACCATATTGTCCACGATCACGCGCGCATTGCCGCTGCAATCATTTCCGGCAACACGAAAAAATCCTATCTCACCATGCACGAGCACGTCGAGCGCCTGGTCGAGCACTTCCGCGCCTACTGGCCGCAGAAGGTGGGCGAAAAAATCGAGTGGCGCTGAGGTGAAGGTCTCGATATCGATGTTCGGCGCTCCGCTGCGCGACTACGCAGCGGTGGCGCAACGCGCCGACGCGCTGGGTTTCGAGGCCTTCTGGCTGCCCGAGCACCTCGCCGTCCCGCTGGAATTCAATCCCGTCTATCCGTACCAGGAATCGGGGCGTCCCGGCTTCGAACCGGATACGCCTTTCGCCGATCCCTGGGTCATGATCGGGCATCTGTCCGCGCTGACCCGGCAGTTGCAATTCGGCATCGGCGTATTCGTGCTGCCGCTGCGCAATCCCTTCGTGGTCGCGAAGGCAGCGGCAACGGCGCAGGAACTGTCGGGCGGCCGAACGCTGATGGGGCTGGGCATCGGCTGGATGCGCGAGGAATTCGACGCCGTGGGCCAGCCCTTCGAGCGGCGCGCCGCGCGCATGGAGGAAATGATCGCAGTCATGAAGAAACTCTGGAGCGGAGCACCCGTCGAGCATGCCGGAGACTGGTATCGCTTCCGTTCCCTGCAGATGTCGCCTGCCCTGTCCGCGCCTCTGCCGCTCATCTTCGGTGGTTCCAGCGAGCCCGCCGTGCGGCGGGCCGCGCGGATGGGTGATGGCTGGTACGGTCCGCCGGAAACGCTGAGCGCGGCCATCGAGTCGCGCCGCCGGGTGCAGGAGGAACTGGACAGGGCCGGAAGAAACGCGGCCGCGTTTTCCATCTGGTCTCGCCCCGCTCAGCCGGCCAGCGCCGAGTTGCTGGCCCAATACCGCGACGCCGGATTCGAGCGCCTGGTCATCGCGCTGCCGCGCAGCCTCACTGACCCGGCGGCACGGCTCGAATGGCTGGAACAGGCCGCTCAGTGGACAAAATAGCGGACAAAATAGTGGGCAAAATAACGCGCGAGCCAGCCCGCACAGCTCAAGCACGCCATGCCTAAGGTCACGGTGCAGCAGGTGCAGCAACTGCTCGAAGAGCACCAGCTCGACCAGGGCAGCCATATCGTCATCGAAGCCTTGGGCCCCCTATCGGCGCGCGCCCGTTTCCGGGTCGCAAAAAAGCACCTGCGTCCCGGCGGCACCGTGTCGGGACCGACGCTGATGGCGCTGGCCGACGCCGCCATGTATGCCGCGGTGCTGGGCGAAATCGGCCTGGTGGAGCTGGCCGTCACCACCAATCTCAATATCAATTTCCTGAAAAGACCGGCGCCCAGGGACGTGCTGTGCGAAGTGAAGCTGCTCAAGGTCGGAAAGCGCCTGGCCATCGGCGAGGCCTTTCTGTATTCCGAGGGCGACCCGGAGCCGGTCGCCCATGTCACCTCGACTTACTCGATTCCGCCCGACCGGTAGTCTGGGCCGGAACGAGGGGTCCGGTCTCAGGCCAGCCAGCGCTTGCGCCGGCGGTAGTGCTTGACGTCGCGAAAGCTGCGGCGGCCGGCCGATGACATGCCGAGGTAGAACTCCTTCACGTCTTCGTTCGCGCCCAGGTCCGACGCGACGCCGTCCATCACCACGCGCCCGTTCTCGAGGATGTAGCCGTAATGGGAATAGCGCAGCGCCACATTGGTGTTCTGCTCCGCCAGCAGAAAGCTCACGCCTTCCTTGGCATTGAGGTCCTTCACGATTTCGAAGATTTCCTCGACGATCTGCGGCGCCAGGCCCATGGAAGGCTCGTCGAGCAGGATCATCTGCGGCTTGGCCATCAGCGCCCGCCCCACCGCGGTCATCTGCTGCTCGCCCCCTGAGGTATAGCCGGCCAGGGAATGGCGCCGGTCCCTGAGCCGGGGGAAATAGGCATACACCTTCTCCAGGTCGGCGGCGATTTCCGCGCCGCCGGCCCGTCGTGAATAAGCGCCGGCGAGCAGGTTCTCCTCCACCGTGAGATGGGCGAAGCAATGCCGGCCCTCCATCACCTGCACCACGCCGCGGCGAACCAGGTCCGCCGGGCTCAGGTTCTCGATCCGCTCGCCGCGAAAGCTGATGCTGCCCTTGGTCACTTCGCCGCGCTCCCCGCGGAGCAGATTGGACACCGCGCGCAGCGTCGTGGTCTTGCCAGCGCCATTGCCGCCCAGCAGGGCGACGATGCCATGCTCGGGAACCTTGAGCGACACGCCCTTGAGCACGAGGATCACGTGGTTGTAGATCACTTCGATCCCGTTGACGTCCAGCAGGCTCGACTGTGCATTCATGGATGGCTCAGCAAGATGGAGGAATCACCAACTGTGCCCCCGGCGCGTCGCGGCGCTTCGCGCCGGGGCTGTCCAGGATGGCTTTGCGCCAACCGCTCAGGCCTGGCAGTCCGCCGCCGTGCGCGCCGGAATCTTCTTTTCCGACGCGTACTTGGCGGCGGCGCTTTTCACCATGGGGCGGATGATGGTGTCGTCGGCCTGCATCCAGTCGGAGGTGAAATTCCACTTCGTTCCGTCCCAGGTATGGATGCGCGCCCAGGAGGCGCCCATGTGGTCCACGCACGACGTGGAGATGGGGCGCAGCACGCCGGCAAAGCCCTGTGCATCGAGTTTCTTCTGGTCCAGCGCCAGGTTTTCATAGCCCCAGCGCGCCTGCTCCGCCGTCATGACCTTGCCGCGTCCGAAGCGCTCCTGCGCGCGGCGCACGCCCTCGACGGCGAACATGCCGGCCGTGAGCCCGCGCATGTACAGCACCTGCCCGACCTCGTCCTTAGGCCCCGTGCCCTCGCCCTTGGCATGAACCAGCTTGAGCACGTCCTGGACCACCTTCGCGTTCGGCTCGGCGCCGTGCTGCAGGGCCAGGGCGTTGTAACCCTTGGCGCCCTCGCCCACGTCCTTCACGTCCGGCTCGGCTCCCGCCCACCACACGCCATACATCTTGTCGCGCGGATAGCCGGTGGCCTGCGCCTCCTTGAGCGCGGCCGAATTCATCACGCCCCAGCCCCATAGCAGCACATAGTCCGGGCGCTGCTGGCGGATCTGCAGCCAGGCCGAGCGCTGCTCCACGCCCGGCGCCGTCACGGGCAGCTGGATGAACTCGAAGCCGTGCATCTTGGAGCGCTCTTCCAGCAGCGGAATGGGCTCCTTGCCGTAGGGGCTGTCGTGATAGACCAGCGCGATCTTCTTGCCCTTCAGCTTGTCCAGGCCGCCTTCCTTTTTCGCGATGTGCTGGATCAGGATGTCGGCCGCCACCCAGTAGTGGCCGGTGAGCGGGAAGTTCCACTTGAACACATTGCCGTCCTGGCTGGCCGACAGGCCGTAGCCGGCGGTAATGAGCGGAATCTTGTCCCCCGGCGCCTTGTCGGTGAGCGCGAAGGTGAGCCCGGTGGACAGGGGCTGGAACACGGTGGCGCCGCCATTCTTGCTCTTGAGCCGCTCGTAGCACTCGACCCCGCGGTCGGTGGCATAACCGAATTCGCATTCCTCGAAGGACACCTTGACGCCGTTGATGCCGCCGCGCGCATTGACCAGCTTCAGGTAGTCCACGTAGCCGTTGGCGAAGGGCACGCCGTTGGGCGCATAGGCGCCCGTGCGGTAGGACAGCACGGGGAAGAACTGCGACTGCGCCTCCTTCGATATCGCCTTGCCCTGCCCGAAGGCCGGTGGGGAGGCCGCCATCGATACGAGGGCTGCGGCCGCCGACGCGGATATTGCCAATCCTTTCAGCTTGCTGGATACGGTCATTTTCCTCTCCTCGTTGAATGCGACGGACCGGATCGGGCCGCGCACGGTGGATCAAACCCCAACTCCTGCAATATTCTGCTCCGGAAATTTCTCCCGCGCACCATCGCCTCCGACGCCGATGCTTTCAATGCGGGAACGGCCATAGCCGCAATTTCTCCTTTCCCACCGCCCACAGGCGCGCCAGCCCATGCGGCTCGGCGATCAGGAAGAACACGATCAGCGAGCCGAAAATCATCGACTCCAGATGCGATGCCGCCGCGGTGGACATCGAGAACCCCAGCCAGCCCGGCACCTGGCTCAGGATGAGCGGCAGAATGGTAATGAAGAAGGCGCCGAAGAAACTGCCCAGGATCGAGCCCATGCCGCCGATGATGATCATGAACAGCAGATTGAGGCTGACGGTGATGTTGAATGCCGCAGGCTCCCAGGCCCCCAGGTGCATGAACCCCCACAGCGCCCCGGCCACCCCGACGTAGAAGGAACTCACCGCGAAGGCCGAAAGCTTGGCGTAGACCGGCCGGATGCCGATCACCTCGGCGGCCACATCCATGTCGCGCGTGGCCATCCAGCTGCGCCCGATGTGGCTGCGCACCAGGTTCTTGGCCACCAGCGCCATCAGGCTCACCACGGCAAGCAGGAACAGGTATTTGTCCGACGATTCCACGATGCGCCAGCCGAACAGGTCCACGGAGGCGGTGGACACGGAGCCCGACGACGAATAGTTCGTGAACCATTTCACCCGCGCAAACGTCCAGTCGACGAAGAACTGCGCCGCCAGCGTCGCCACGGCCAGGTACAGGCCCTTGATGCGCAGGCTGGGAATGCCGAACAGCATGCCGGCCAGCGCCGCCATCGAACCCGACAGCAGCAGCACGATGAGGAAATTCAGCCCCGGCAGGCGGACGGTCAGGTTGTAGGCCGCATAGGCGCCCACGGCCATGAAGGCCGCGTGGCCCAGGGAAATCTGGCCGCAGTAGCCCACCAGCAGGTTGAGCCCGATGGCGGCCAGCGACAGGATGAGAAAGGGAATGATGATGGCGCGCAGCAGGTAGTCCGACGCGCCGAAGGGCACCACGACGAAGGCGAAGACGAGCAGCGCGAGCATGAACACCCGGTCCTGCCGGATGGGCAGGATCTGCTGGTCGGCCCGGTAGCTGTCGCGGAACTGCCCGTTTTCCCTGTAGATCATGCACTCACCTTCGCGATGTCCATGTCCTCACACCCGATCGATGTGCTTTTCGCCGAACAGGCCCTCGGGCCGCACCAGCAGGAACACCAGCGCGAGCACGTAGGCGAACCAGTTCTCGATGCCGCCCCCGGCCAGGTCGAAGGATTTCACCAGCACCGGCGCGAAAAACACTTCGGCCATCTTTTCACCCACGCCGATGACCAGTCCGCCCGCAATGGCGCCCGGCACCGAGGTGAAGCCCCCCAGGATCACCACGGGCAGCGCCTTCAGCGCCACCTGGGCCAGCGAGAACTGCACGCCCAGCTTGCTGCCCCACACCATGCCCGCCACCATGGCGACGATGCCGGCCACGGACCAGACGATGAACCAGATGCGATTGAGCGGAATGCCGATGGACTGCGCCGCCTGATGGTCGTCGGCCACGGCCCGCAGCGCGCGACCGGTGGCCGTCTTCTGGAAAAACAGCGCGAGCACGGCCACCAGCACCGCGGCGATCACCGTCGCCACCAGGTCTTCCTTGCTCAGCAGCAGACCGCCCTTGAACACGCCTTCGAGCACGATGGTCGGGTCCTTGCTGATGCCCAGATCGATCTTGTAGATGTCGCTGCCCCACAGCGTCTGACCGAAGCCGTCCAGGAAGTAGGCAATGCCCAGCGTGGCCATGAGCAGCGTCACGCCCTCCTGATTGACCAGCGGCCGCAGCACCAGCCGCTCCACCACCCAGGCAAGGGCCACCATGATCAGGGCGGTCAGACCCAGCGCGGCCCAGAGCGGCATCACCTCGGCCATGCGCGCCAGCGACAGCGCGGCGAACAGCACCATCGCGCCCTGCGCGAAATTGAACACCCCCGAGGCCTTGAAGATGAGCGCGAAACCCAGCGCCACCAGCGAATACAGCACGCCCGCCATCAGGCCGCCGACCATGACTTCGAGCCAGAATCCCACGCTGCCCGCGCCCGTGGCCAGCGGCGCCAGCAGTCCGAGCAGCAGCAGCGCGCCAAGCACGGCGACGGGCCAGTTCTTTTTCATCGGTCGAATGTCCGCTGGGTCATGGCCTACTCAATGGGTTACGCCCAGGTAGGCGGCAATCACCTCCTCGTTGCCGCGCACCTCGTCCGGCGAACCGTCGCCGATCTTGCGCCCGTAGTCGAGCACCACCACGCGATCGGAGATATCCATCACCACCCCCATGTCGTGCTCGATCAGGACAATGGTAGTGCCGAACTCGTTGTTCACTTCCAGCACGAAGCGGCACATGTCCTGCTTCTCCTCGACATTCATGCCCGCCATGGGCTCGTCGAGCAGCAGGATCTGCGGTTCCATGGCCAGCGCGCGTCCCAGGTCCACGCGTTTCTGCAGGCCGTAGGGCAGCCGCCCTACCGGGGTTCTGCGGTGCGCCTGGATTTCCAGGAAGTCGATGATGCGCTCGACGAATTCGCGGTGCGCGATCTCCTCGCGCTCGGCGGCGCCCCAGCGAATGGCCTGCTGCAGGATGTTGGTCTTCATGCGCAGGTTGCGGCCGGTCATGATGTTGTCCAGCACGCTCATGCCCTTGAACAGCGCCAGGCTCTGGAAGGTTCGCGCGATGCCCATGGTCGCGGCCTGGTGCGGATCCATGTTCGCGAATGTGCGGTCGCGAAACCGGATCGTTCCGGACTCCGGCGTATAGACGCCGTTGATCACGTTCAGCATCGAGCTCTTGCCCGCGCCGTTGGGGCCGATGATGGCGCGGATCTCATGCTCGCGCACGTCGAATGAAACATCCTGCAGCGCCTTCACTCCGCCGAAGGACAGCGAAATGCCCTGCACGGTCAGGACCGGTGCGCCGATGTGGGGGCGGCGCTGCAGGGAGTCTCCCCCCTGGATGTCCTCCGGGCGTGCGGGCGCGTTCATTCAGGCCGCCTTCTTCGCCGCGACCACGCTGAAGGTCTTGGCGTCGGCAATGCGCAGCGTGGCGCTGATGCTGCCCGAGCGCCCGTCCTCGAAGCGCACCCGGGTTTCGATGAAGCATTCGCCCGCATCCGAAAACAGCGCATCCACCAGCGGCCGGTAGCGCTGCCCGATGAAGCGCCGCCTCACCTTGCGCGTGCGGGTCAGCTCCTCGTCGTCGGCATCGAGTTCCTTGTGCAGGATGAGGAAGCGATGGATCTGCGAATTGCCCAGCGCCGGATCGGCGGCCAGATCGCTGTTGACCTTTTCCACGCATTCGCGGATCAGCTCGTACACGGCCGGCTGCTGCGCCAGGTCGGCGTAGCCCGCGTAGGGCAGGTTGCGCCGTTCCGCCCAGTTGCCCACGGCGTCCATGTCGATGTTGATGAAGGCGCACACCTTGTCGCGCGTGTCGCCGTAGGCCACCGCTTCCTTGATGTACGAGAAGAACTTGAGCTTGTTCTCGAGGTACTTGGGCGCGAAGATGGTTCCATCGGCCAGCTTGCCCACGTCGCGGGCGCGATCGATGATGCGAAGATGCCCCTGCGGGTCGATGTAGCCCGCGTCGCCGGTGTGAAACCAGCCCTCGGCGTCCTTGGCGTCGGAGGTGGCCTCGGGGTTCTTGTAATACTCGCGAAACAGGCCCGGGCTGCGAATCAGGATCTCGCCGGCATCGGTCACCTTCACCTCCACGCCCGCCAGCGGCGGACCCACCGTTTCCGCCCTCACCTCGCCGTTGGGCTGGACGCAGACGAACACCGCTGTTTCGGTGGAACCATACAGCTGCTTGAGATTGATGCCCAGCGAGCGGTAGAACACGAACAGGTCGGGGCCGATGGCCTCGCCCGCGGTGTAGGCGATGCGCACGCGGCTCATGCCCAGGATATTGCGCAGCGGCCCGTACACCAGCAAGTCGCCCAGGCCGTAGAGCAAACGGTCGCCGAACCCCACCGCTTCGCGGCCGTCGAGCAGCCGGGCTCCCACCCGGCGCGCCACGCCCATGAAGTAGTCGAACATGCGCCGCTTGAGCCAGCTCGCATCCTCCATGCGGATGGTTACCTGCGTCAGCAGGTTTTCCAGGATGCGCGGCGGCGCGAAGTAGTAGGTCGGCCCGATCTCGCGCATGTCCGCGGTCACCGTATCCGGCGATTCGGGGCAGGACACGCAAAAACCCACCACATAGCCCTGGGTGTAGGAAAAAATGTTCTGCCCGATCCAGGCCATGGGCAGGTAGGCCAGCACCTCTTCGTCCGGAGTGAGGCCGTCCAGCTCGGCGCCCATGCGCCCGGCCGTGATCAGCGCCGCGTGGGTATGGATGACGCCCTTGGGATTGCCGGTGGTGCCCGAGGTATAGAACATGGCGGCAATGTCCGATGGCCGGCCCAGAGCGACCTCGTCGGCGAAGTATTCGGGATTGCGCTCGGCGAAGTCGCGGCCCAGCACCTGCAGGTTGGCCACGCTCATCAGCTCGGGCTGGGTGTAGTGGTGCAGACCGCGCGGCTGGTCGTAGTAGATGTGCATGAGCTTGGGGCATTGCGGCAGGAGCTCCAGCAGCTTGTCCACCTGCTCCTGGTCCTCGACGATGGCGTATTCGATTTCGGCGTTCTGGAATACGAACACCATCTCCGCCGATATGGCGTCCTCGTACATGGGCACCGGGACGCCGCCCAGCGCCTGGGCCGCTGCCAGGGACCAGTACAGCCGGGGACGGTTCTGGCCGATGATGGCGAGATTCATGCCGCGCCGGAATCCCTGCGCCGCCAGGCCGCAGGCCAGCGTTCGTACCTCGGCTTCCACCTGCGACCAGGTCCAGGTCTGCCAGATGCCCAGGTCTTTTTCGCGGATGGACGGCCGCCCGCCACGCGCACGAGCGTGGTGCAGCAGCAATTTCGGAAAAGTGTCGAGCGCCGCGTCCAGCCCGCGCGTAATGTCCAACCTGCGTGCCGCTTCGACGCCATGCCCCGTCATGCCGTCCATGCCTCCTCCGTCGGTCCCGGACGGCCTCCTTGCCGTCCTTCCCCCTGCCATGTAGCGCCACGAAGCTTTCGTGAAACTTACTTGGCAGGCCTAACTATACGGGGAACTCCGCGCAAGTCGGGAGCGGTATTTCGATCCGATTTTGGACCGGGCTGACTACGCGGGGGATTATCCTGACAGTTTCGAGCCCATGGCATTGATACACGTGGCTGGCTGTGGCATATGCTGCCATTGCCAGACCGCCACAAACTGTCTCTATTGGGGCTGCAATCCGATGCGCGCGGCCGCTTCGCGGAACAGCCGCGCCTCGTTCGCCACTTTTTTCGCCGCATCGGCCCCGGTCATCGGCGTGATCTCCATGCCGATCCGGGCGAACTGGATGCGCACCTCCGGCAGTTCCAGCGCCTTGAATGCGGCGGCCTGCAGCCGGTCCTGGATGGCCTTGGGGGTGCCGGCGCGCACATTGAGCGCATGGCTGAATCCCGGAACGCCCGGATGGCCGAGTTCGGCAAAGGTCGGCACCTGCGGGTGCGAGGCCAGGCGCTTGTCGCCCGTCACCGCCAGCAGCGCGATGCGATCGCCGAACGACGCGGCATTGTCCTCGGTCATGAAACCCATCTGGATGTCGCCCGACGCCAGCCCCTGCAGATACGAGGCGCCGGAGGAATAGGGCACGTGCACGATGTCCAGGCCCAGCGGTCGGATGATCATCTCGGTGCCCAGGCGGACGATGGGGGCTGAAGCGCCATAGTTCAGCTTGCCCGGGTTGGCCTTGGCATTGGCGACCAGTTCCGGAAACGATTTCCAGGGGAACTTCGCCGCCGAGCCGAAGAAATAGCGCCCCTCGGCCAGGCCCACCACCGGCGGCAGATCCGCAATGGGGTCGAAGCGCAGGTCCTTCACCGTGGCAGGCATCACCGCCATGATGTTCATCGAGCCATTGACGATGGTGTAGCCGTCGGCCGGCGCCTGCTTGGCCACGTACTCGTAGGCGATGGCGTGGCCGGCGCCGGAACGATTCTCCACGATCAGCGGCTGGCCGAGCGTCTTCGCCATTTCCGGCGCAAGGATGCGGGCGGTGAGGTCCGCGCCCGCGCCCGGTGAGATGGGCACGATGAACCGGATGGGCTTGGTGGGATAGTCCTGAGCCCCCGCATAGCCTGCAGTCATGCAGGCCAGCGCGGCCGCCAGCACCACCCCCTGTTTGATCATCGATATGAACATCGGTCTGCTCCTCTTAGTGTGGCGTTTGGGAATCTTGCGTCCCGCCGCATTTCATTCGCGTATCGGCATGCGTTCCGGCGTCAGTTCATCGAAGCGCGTGGTGCGCCGGCGGAACAGCCATTGGCCGTTCTGCTTTTCAAGTTCGTCATCGTAAGAACCCTGCACCTTCAACTGGCTCCCGCCGCCATCCTTCAGCGTGCCGATGGTCACGATGTAGCACAGCGCGCGCGCCCGATGGCCGTCGCCCTCGACGACCAGGTTGTTGTTCCAGTGCTGCGACAGTTTCCACGGCGAGCGCGGCCGTTCCTCGCAGCGCATGCGGCCGTAGTCGGCGATGGCGGCCCGGCCACGCACTTCCTGGAAGCCGGTGAAAACGCCGTCCTCGGTGAAGCAGCGGGACCACGCCTCCCAGTCGCCGCAGTCCAGGTTGGCGCAGTAGCGCGCGTACAGGTCCTGAATGGCCAAACGGTCTTCGATGCTCAGCACGGCAGATCGATCCGGGCTATCCGCGAAACATGACGCGGAACTCCGCCGGCTCGCGCTCGAACGAGCCCCGCGCCGGCACGATGTCGGGTGCCGGCCATTGCGGATCGGCTTCGATCCCCGCCGCCACCAGGGTCTTCAGGAAATAGATCAGGCTGCCGTCGATGCCCTCGTTGCCCATCACCAGCGGCTTGCCATAGCAGGAATGCGGGCCGGTGCCGAAGGCATAGCCATAGCGCTCCATGCCCTCCGGAATGGCGCGATCAGGATCGAATTCCAGCGCATCGGGTCCCCACAATTCCGGATCGGTGTTGGCCGACCACGAGCGGATTACCGCCAATTCACCCTTCGGAACCTGCGTGCCCTGCCGCAACTTCACATCCTGGGTCGCCAGCCGCGGAAAGCCCTGCACCACCGTGTGCAGCCGCATGGCCTCCGACGCCATCCTGAGGAGAAAGGCCTCATCGGCGAGCTTGTGGGGCTCCGGCGCATGCGTTTCGCGCCACAGCATCACTTCGCGCAACACCCAGTACAGCGAGGAGGCCGTGGTGTTGACGCTGGCGGTCAGCACGAACAGGGTTTCGCGCTCGGCCACGCCGGGATCGGCCCAGCGCGGATCCACCTGCAATGCAATCAGGGTCAGCAGGTCGTGCGGCAGCTCGGCCGGCTCCATCCGGCCGGCGGCAACATCGGCCACCAGCGCGCGCCGGCGCGCAAGCGACGGCGCGTAGTAGCGATCGACTATGACGCGATGGCTGGCCACCGTAGCCTTAAAGGCCTCGCTCTCGGTATCGCTGGAACCGGTGCTCACCTGATAAGCGCTGGGACGCCCCTTGAAGAAGGTGCGCCACAGCTCGAACATTTCGTCCGCAGCGGCTTCGTCCTGCATGCCGTCGAATCCGGCCAGCGCCGCCGCCAGCACGAAGTTGGCGCGGCGCAGCCAGCGCATGAGTTCGACGCGCGCATAGCCGTCGGCGTCGCGGCTGGCCAGGAGCTTGCGCATGGCGCCGTCGATGGTGGGAAACAGGATGCGATCGCGAAACGCCTTGTGCCCGTCGCGCCCGATCAGGCGCGCCATGGCGCGGCGCCGCGCCATGTGGTCCTTGCCGTCGAGGCGGTTGACATTGCCCTGATGGAACAGGGGGCAACCCGGCTGCGCCGGCTCCGGAATGGCCGCGGTCAACGCTGGAAGGCGCCACGCCTCGCGCACCTCGGCGTGGTGCGATATGTCGATCAATTCCTGCGGCTTGCCGCTCACGAAATGGCTCCGTTCATTGTCCGCTGCCCTACCGTCACTGCATGGTGAGATTCAGGCGCTTGATGATGGGCTCCCATTTCTCCCGCTCGTTGCGCAACAGCTCGCCGAACGCGGCCGGCGTCGAGCTCGCTCCGTCCAATCCGAATTGATTGAAGCGGTCGCGGGCGCTGGCTGAATTCACGGCGACCACGGTGGCCTCGTTCAATTTCGCAATGGCGGCCGGCGGCGTTCCGGCGGGAACGCTGAGCCCCACCCAGGTGGTCGCGGCCACCTTGGGATAGCCGAGCTCGGCGATGGTGGGCACATTGGGGAAGTGCTGGGACCGGCGCTCGCCGAACTGGAACAGTATGCGCACCGACCCGTCCTTCACCTGGCTGGACAGCAGCGAAATGTTGGAGCTCACCAGATCCACGCGGCCGCCGAGAAAATCCATGACGGCGCCCGGATCGCCCTTGTAGCCCACCTGCAGGATGTCCACGCCGGCGTTCTGCTTGAGCAACTCGACGGCGAGATAAGGCATCGACCCGACCGAGCCATGCCCGAACGTGACCGTGCCGGGCTTTGCCCGGGCGGTGTCGATGACGTCCTTGAGCGAATTGAAGCCGCTGCCGGCCCGCGCGCTGGCGTAGAACACGGCATTGAACAGCAGCCCCACCGGCGCCAGTTCTTTCCAGGGATCGTAGGGCAGGTCCTTCTGCATGATGGGCAGCATCACCAGCGGCGCCGGATAGCCCATGGCCACCGTGTAGCCGTCGGGCGCCGCCTTGGCTACGGCACCCACACCGACGCTACCGTTGCCGCCGCCGCGGTTCTCGATGATCATGGGCTGGCCCAGCACCTTTTCCATTTCCAGGGCGATGGCGCGCACCGTGGTGTCGGTTCCGCCGCCGGGGACGATGGGCACGATCAGGCGGATGGGCTTGGCCGGATAGCTTTGCGCCCCGATGTGAGGCGATGCCAGCGCCATCGCTGCCGCCAGGCTCATCAACAATCCTTGCAATGTCGGTCTCATCGCCATTCCCCTTTCAATGTGCCGGACGCCGGCCGCCTAATCGATTTTCAGATTCAGCCGCTTGATGATGGGTCCCCACTTGTCCTGCTCGCCGCGCAGGAATTCGCCGTAGGCCTGCGCGGTGGAGCCCACGCCGTCGAGGCCGAACTGCGATAGCCGCTCGCGCACCGGAGCCGATGCGATGGCCGTGGCAATGGCTTCGCTCAGCCGGTTGACGACGGCCGGCGGCGTTCCCGCGGGCACGCTGGCACCCACCCAGCTCACGCCCACGACCTTGGGATAGCCCTGCTCGGCAATGGTCGGCACAGTGGGCAGGCTTTGCGAGCGCCGCTCGCCGAACTGGAACAGCATCTTCACCGATCCATCCTTCACCTGGCTGGAAAAGGCCGCCACATTGGCGCTGACCAGGTCCAGCCGGCCGCCGAGGAAATCCGCGACCAGCCCTGCATCGCCCTTGTAGAACACCTGGTTGAACTCCACGCCCGCCGCCTGGCGCAGCAGTTCGACCGCCAGATGCGGCACGCCGCCGATGGCGCCATGGCCCACCGTCACCTGGCCGGGCTTGGCGCGGGCGGCGTCGATCACGTCCTTGAGCGAATTGAATCCGCTGCCTGAGCGCGTGCTGAGATAGAACGGCGCCTGGAACAGCAGGCTCACCGGCGCCAGCTCTTTCCATGGATCGTAGGGCAGGTCCTTCTGCATCATGGGCAGCGTCACCATGGAACTGGGGAAACCGAGCACCAGGCTGTAGCCATCGGGCGCGGCCTTGGCCACCGCGCCCACGCCCACGGCCCCGCCGCCGCCGGCCCGATTCTCGATGATGGCCGGCTGCCCCAGCGACTTTTCCGTTTCCTGCGCCACGGCACGCGCCACCGTATCCACCACCGCGCCCGGCGCCGTGGGCACGATCCAGCGTATGGGCTTGGAGGGAAAGGCCTGCGCATGCCCCAGGGCAGGCGCGGCAAGCATCAACGCGGCCAGAATGCGCGCGAAGCCGTTGTGCATGACAGTTCTCGTAGTTGCCGTTTCAACCGCGTGGCTCATGTGGCTCCCCTGATTCTGTTGCATCGCTGTGTTGCGTCGTGCGGACGAGCTAGTGCGCCAGCCATCCCCCATCCACCGGCAGCGCGACGCCGTTGATGTGCCGGGCATCGTCCGAGGCGAGAAACACCGCCGCCGCGGTTACCGCCGCGATGGATACCCGCGGCGGCACGCCCGTATCGCGGGTGCGGTTCTTCTGGATGCGCGCCAGCACTTCTTCGGAATACTGGGCGCGCTGATCGTTGATGCGGCTGGCCCGGTCCGGGCCGTATTGCGGCCCCTGTTTCTGCATCGGCCCCTCGGTGGTGCCGGGGCAAATGGCGTTGGCGCGAATGCCCAATGGCCCCAGCGTGGAGGCGATGTTCTGGGTGAGGCCGACCAGCCCCCATTTGGCTGCCGTGTAAGCGGCGCCGGTTCGGCCGCCGCGCAGGCCCGCCACCGACGCCGTGTTGACGAACACGCCCTTCTTTCGCGCGATCATGATTTTCAACGCGCGCCGGCTCACGAGGAAGGCGGCATTGAGGTTGACGTCGATGACTTTCAGCCAGGTGTCGTCGGACAGCATGTCGGCAAAGGCGCCAATATCGGAGATGCCGGCGTTGTTGCAAACGATCTCCAGATCGTTGCCTGCCGCGGCCACCGCCTGATCCGCGCCTTCGGGCGTGGCTATGTTCGCGACCACCGTGGTGACGGCTGGAAATTCCTGTTTCAGCGCAGCGAGGCTTTCCGCCGAGATATCGGTCGCCACCACCCGCGCGCCCTCGGCGAGAAAGGCCTCCACCAGTCCGCGACCGATGTTGCCGCCGGCGCCCGTGATCAAGGCCACCCTTTTGTCCAGTCGCATGCTCATGCCCCCACCTTGACGGGAAAGCGCACGAAATAATCCTCGACCTCGCAATGCAGGCCGCGTTCGTAGTTTTTCGGCTGCGGTGCATCCGGGTCCGGCTCGATATGCGCAGCCATCAGCGTCTTCAGGTAATACACCAGGCTGCCGTCGATGCCTTCGTTGCCGATCACCAGCGGCTTGCCGTAGCACAGGTGCGGTCCGGTGCCGAAGGCCAGTCCGTAGGCTTCCATGCCTTCGGGTATGTCTCGATGCGGATCGAAGGCCAGCGCGTCCTTGCCCCAGCCTTCGGGGCTGACATTGGCCAGCCCGCCGCAAATCACCGCCATGCCGCCCTGCGGCACTTCGGTGCCGCGGCAGAGCTTCACATCCTCCTGCGCGATGCGCGGGAAGCCCGGCGCCACCGGATGCAGGCGCATGGCCTCCGAGGCCACACGCAGCAGATAGGTATCGTCGCCCAGCCGCGCGCGATCCTCCGGATGCTTCTCGAGCCAGGGAAACAGTTCGCGCAGCGACCAGTACAGCGCGGCCGATGTGGTGCGAACACCCGCGTTGAGGATGAACAGGGTTTCGCGCTCGGCCAGGCCGGGGTCCGCCCAGTGCGGATCCAGCTCCTGCACGATCAGCGTCAACAGATCATGCGGCAGGTCGTCCGCCGCCATCGTCCCCGCCTTGACGCGCGCCACGAGTTCCTGCCGGCGCTTCAGGGCCGGCGTGTAGAAGCGATCGAATATGGCCTGGCGCGCTGCCACCGTGGCATGGAAGGCCTCGGAATCCAATTCGCTGGTCTGCATGCTCTGCCGGTAGCTGCTGGGGCGGCCGAAGGTAAAGGTGTTCCACAGATTGAAGAACTCGTCCGCCACCTTCGGATCATCGACCCCGTCATAACCCGCCAGCGCGGCCGCGAGCACAAAGTTGGCGCGGCGGGTCCAGCGGATGAGTTCCACGCGGGCATAGCCGTCGGCATCCGGGCGCGACAGCACATCGCGCATGGCCGCGTCGATGGTGGGAAACAGAATGCGGTCGCGAAAATCCTTGTGTCCCTGGCGCCCGATCAGGCGGCTCATGGCGCGCCGCCGCGCCATATGGTCCCGGCCCTCGACGCGGTTGATGGTGCCGTCGTGGAACAGATGCTCGCCGGTTTCCTTGATGGCGGCGGACAGGCGCGGATTGCGCCAGGCCTCGCGAATCTCCGCATAGTCCGTGACTTCGATCGGTCCGCGTTGGTTAGGCGATGAACTCATAAAAGATTTCCTCTTGGTCTTCGAGCAGCGGCCGGATCACTGCGGCTGGATGCCGACCTGGCGCGCCACATCGCCGAAGGTCCTGGCTTCATCGGCCAGGCGCGCAATGGCCTGCTCGGGCGTGCCGCCCACGATGCCCAGGCGCATTTTTTCGAACGAGGCCCTGGGACCGGGCTCTTGCAGCGTGCGCGCGGCGGCGGCATTCAGTCGATCGACTATTGAGCGCGGCGTCGCGGCCGGCAGGTTCAGCGAATAGCTCACGCCGCGAATGCGCGGATAGCCCAGTTCGGCAAAGGTCGGCACGCCGGGCAATCCGGGCGCGCGCTGCTCGCCGGTGACCGCCAGCGTGCGAACCTTGTCGGCCAGCGACATGGCCGGCGCTTCGGCGATGAAGCCCATCTGGATTTCGCCCGCCAGCAGCGCCTGCAGATAGGGACCGCCCGCGGTATAGGGCACGTGCACCACGCTGATGCCGATGTCGCGAAGCACCGCCTCGGTGAGCAGCCGGGTCGAAGCCAGCGAAGCGCCGTAGTTGAGCTTGCCCGGGTTGGCCTTGCCATAGGCCGCCAACTCAGCCAGCGACTTGTACGGCTGTGAAAGCGGGGATGCAAACGCCAGCCGCACTTCCACAAGGCCGATGAAGGGCACCAGGTCCTTCAGCGGATCGAAGCGCAGTTCCTTCACCGTGTGGGGCATGGTCGCCAGATCGGGCACCAGCACAATGCCGAAGGTGTAGCCGTCGGCGGGCACTTGTTTGGCGACATGCTCATAGCCGATCAGCGAGGCCGCGCCCGCCTTGTTGTCCACCACCACCGGCTGGCCGAGGAACTTCGGCAGGTCGGCCGCCATGATGCGCGCGATGGCATCGGGCGTCTGCCCCGGCGTGGTCGCGACGACCAGGCGCAATGGGCGCGACGGAAATTCCTGCGCCTGGACGCAGGACACGCCGGTACCCAATGCAAGCGCGAGACCGAAGGACGTCAATCGGGCCAGTTTCATCGCCTTCTCCTATTTCGGCGCCAGGCCGGCATTGCGGACAATGGCGGCATAGGCGGCTGCTTCCGCGGCGTATTCCTTCGCCGACACTTCCAGGTTCGAGCCGACGATGGTGAATCCCAGTTTGCCGAATCCATCCTTGGCTTCCTGGGTCTGCAGCGCTGCATGGACCGCGGCATACAATTTCTCCATCACCGGCCTGGGCGTGGCCGCCGGCGCGAGCAGGCGATAGGTGGCATTCACGATTTCCGGATAGCCGAGCTCACCGAAGCTGGGCACGTCCGTCATGCCGGGCAGGCGCCGATTGCCGCTCACGGCCAGCGGCTTGAGGCGTCCCTCTTTCGCGCCCGCCGCCGCCTGGCCGGCGGTGATGCCGGCGCTGACCTGCACCGTGTTGGCCAGCAGCGCGGTATAGATCTGCCCCGAGCCCTGATAGGGAATGTTGACGATGTCCACGCCGCCGCGTTGCTTGATCAGTTCCAGCACCAGCGTGATCGAGGACTGCGGTCCCCCGGTGGCGAAATTGAGCTTGCCCGGATTGGCGCGGGCGTAGGTCAGGAATTCGGCGTACGTCGAGAACGGCATGCTCGCGTGCGCCGCCAGCGCGAACGAGGTCTCGCCGAGCAACGTGACCGGCACCAGCTCACGCGCCGGGTCGGAAGTCGGGTCCTTCGTAAACAGCGGGAATACCAGGATGGTGTGCGCGGCCACCAGCAGCGTGTAGCCGTCAGCCGGCACCTGCCGGGCCACATAGTCGGTGCCGATCACGGCACTACCGCCCGGACGGGGGTCGACCAGCACCGGTTGCCCGAGGTGCTTGGACATGCCCTGCCCCACCACGCGCGCCAGCAGGTCGGTGGCCGAGCCCGCGGCGTTGGGAATAACCATGCGCACCGGCTTGGTCGGGAAATCCTGGGCCAAACCCATGGGACCCGACGCCCACAACCCCAGTCCCAGCAAAATACAGCACAGCGATCGCCCAAGGCCGGAAAGCCGGCCACTCAGTTTTCCAGCGTGCATCCCCGGCATGTCGGCTCCTCCTCCGCAAGCGAACCGGAATTGTGGGACGCGGGCGTCAGGACCACAACATGCGCGGCAGGCGGCTCCGGCGTTCCGTTCCATATTATGGAACGCGGCCCGAGGCCACCTGCTTCGAGACCGTCAGTGCTCGCCGAAAATTTCCGCCGCTCGCCGGCTCAGCAGCCGGGCTTCCTTGTCCAGCAGCTTGCGGTAGTCGGCCAGGCGCGACACGGGAAATGCCTTCGGGGAACCAGCCAGGGAAATGGAGGCGAAGGGAATGCCCTGCGCATCGCGCACGGCCATGCCATAGATGTTGATGCCCGGCATGGCCACGCCTTCGTTCACCGACAGGCCCTCGGCCTGCGAGCGCCGGATGACCTGCCGCAGCGCCGGAATGCGAAAGCCGCCGACCCGCGCGAGATATTCGAAATTGCGCGCGATGATGGGCCGCGATTCCTCCGCCGGCAACGCGATCAGGATGGCCGTGCCGCCGGTAGACATGGCCATGGGCGTGCGGCTGCCGGGCAGCCGGGCCGAGAGGCCCGTGACCGGCGAATCGCCGAGGCGCACGGCGCAGACGGTGTCGTCGCCGCTGCGCAAATAAAGCGAGGCCACGCCGCCGGTGCGCCGCGCAAAGCTCTCCAGTTGCTCGCGGCCGGCGCGCTGGAAGGCACCCAGCCCGGGCAGCGCCAACCCGAATTCGAACAGCAGCGGGCCGGGCAAATAGTGCCCGTCCACCGCATGCCGGCTGACCAGGCGCTCGCGCTGCAGGCAGCCGAGGATGCGATGGGCCGTGCTCTTTTCCAGGTTGCAGCGCTCGGCCAGATCCGCCAGCTGCCATCCGGCGCGGTGGCGGGTGCAGATCTCCCGCAGAATCCGAATGGTTCTCTCGATGCTCTGCGTTCCGGATGTATTGGCCATGCCCCGACCTTCCGACGCCCGTCCCCGCAACGATGCAGGAACTCCGATTACTGACCGTTTTGGACTAATGGCCCCGCAGCACGTGGCTGTACAACGCTTATCCTGACATGCTCAGGCGCGCTTGGTGGCCTTTTCTGTGGACTTTTCTGCGGACTTCTCCGCCGCTTCCACCGTCTGCGCCATGAGCGTGGCGATGGTCATGGGACCGACGCCGCCGGGCACCGGCGTATAGGCCGAGCAGGTGTCGGTGACGGCCGACAATTCGACATCGCCGATGCCGCCGGGGTGATAGCCGGCATCGACCACCACCGCGCCCGGCTTGATCCACGCGCCCTTGATGAACTGCGGCTTGCCCACCGCGCCGACGACGATGTCGGCCTGGCGCACCAGACCCGGCAGCCCTTGCGTGCGGGAGTGGCAGATGGTGACCGTAGCATGGGCATTCAGCAGCATCATGGCCACGGGCTTGCCGAGGATGGGGCTGCGGCCGACGACCACCGCGTGCTTGCCGGCGAGTTCGATCTTGTAATGCGCCAGCAGGCGCATGATGCCGGCCGGCGTGGCCGATCCATAGGCGGGCTCGCCCATGGCCATGCGCCCGAAGCCCAGCACGGTGACGCCATCGACGTCCTTGGCCAGCGCGATGCGGTCGAAGCAGGCGCGCTCGTCGATCTGCGCCGGCACCGGATGCTGCAGCAGGATGCCGTGCACGCGCGCATCGGCGTTGAGCTTGTCGATCTCGGCGAGCAGTTGTTCCGTGGTGGTGGACTGCGGCAGCACCACCTTGCGCGATTCCATGCCCACGCGCTGGCAGGCATTGCCCTTCATTTTCACGTAGGTGGCCGAGGCCGGATCGTCGCCGACGAGGATGGTGGCGAGGACGGGCGGCTCCTTGCCCGTCCGAGCGCGCAGCGCCGCCACGCGTTGCGCCAGCTCCTTTTCCATTTCCTGCGATAGCTGCTTGCCGTTCAGTACGATGGCTGGCATTGCGATTCCATTTCCCGTTGATCAAGCCGTATTTTGCACGAACCGCCAGAGGGCCCTGGCAGCGCAGCCACGATCAGGCGCGCTCAGGCCCCAGCACGCCGTCGGCCAGGCGCAGCACGCGATTGGCCTTGGCCGCGAGTCCCGGCTCGTGCGTGACGATGACGAAGCTGGTGCGGTGCCGGCGGTTGAGGTCCAGCATCAGCTCGTACACCTGGGCCGCCGTGCCGCGGTCCAGGTTGCCGGTGGGCTCGTCGGCCAGCACGCAGGCCGGCGCCGTCACCAACGCGCGTGCCAGCGCCGCGCG